>ERZ773065.245-NODE-245-length-35266-cov-4.877567_pt1 | contig 35266 bp, 34 predicted proteins | sample MGYA00580623_ERZ773065 | MGnify/ENA primary metagenome ERZ773065 (study PRJEB29015, sample SAMEA2738017) | human oral metagenome | biome: human oral; feature: human-associated habitat; material: dental | place: China | collected 2047 ... | reverse complement strand
AGTTGAAACGGCTATTCCTAAACCGTTAAAAGACTTAATGGTTAAAGATGGTATCACATTAGAACAAGTTCAATCAGTAGTAATCGCTCGTGGTAAATATCCAGCTGGTACACTATTTGAAAATTATGATCCAGAATTTGTTAACGGATGGATTATCCCATTCTGGCCAAATATTGTTGAAGCAATTAAGAAAGGAAATTAATTATTATGACAACACAAAGCAATTTTGAAACATTCGGTAAAGCAGAAGAAGTATATTCATTCGACCAACCCATTTTGGCGGAAGAACGTGAATATACGTTACTTGAAGCTGGTTCTTATCCATTTGTTATTACTAATGTAGAAAAGAAATTCTATGAACCAAAAGAAGGTAGCAAGCTGCCATCTTGTCCACAAGCTCAAATCACACTAGAAGTTGATGGTGGTGATCAAGGCAAAACAAAATTGATTCACAACTTATTCTATACGAAATCTACAATCTGGAAAGTTACAGAACTATTTATGGCCGTAGGACTAGCTAAAAAAGGTGAAAATTACAATCCGGACCCTGACCAATTAATGGGTAAATCCGCTATGTGTGAATTATCGCAACAAGGCTATGTAAAAAATGACGGTAATAATGGTACTCGTAACGAAATAAAAAAATGTTTTGCAAGTCCTAATGCTCAAACCAATGGATACGGTGCATTCTAATGGAACTTAGACCGTATCAACAACAAGCTGTAGACTCGATATGGCATGAATGGGAAACGGTTAATAAAACATTGTTGGTTCTTCCGACTGGCACAGGCAAAACAATCTGTTTTGCCAAAGTTGCGGAGGAAGCGGTTCGCAGGGGTAAGCGTGTTCTTATCCTTGCGCATCGTGAAGAACTATTGCAACAAGCCTCTGACAAAATTATGAGTGCGTCAGGACTTACAACGGCAATGGAAAAGGCTGAACATACATGTCTTGGACAATGGGACCGCATCATAGTTGGTTCTGTTCAAACATTATGCAAAGACAAACGATTGTCAATGTTCAGTAAAACGTACTTTGATGTCATTATCATTGATGAAGCACATCATGCTGTATCCAGTAGCTATCAGGCTATATTAAATTACTTTGACCAAGCAAAAGTCTTGGGCGTAACGGCTACACCAGATCGCTCGGATATGAAAAATTTAGGACGTGTATTTGAAAGTTTAGCATTCGAGTACACCTTACCTAAAGCTATTCAAGAGGGGTTCTTGTCTAAGATTAAGGTACAAACATTACCACTTACATTAGATATCTCATCGGTTAAAATTTCAACTGGCGATTTTGCCGTAGGTGATATTGGTAGGGTATTAGAACCTTATTTAGAGGAAATTGCCAATAAATTAATGGAATATAGAAATAGAAAAATCGTTGTGTTCTTACCATTAATTGCTACCAGTCAACGATTCTGTGAAATTCTTAATGAGCGAGGATTTAAAGCAGCAGAAGTAAATGGCAAAAGCCAAGACCGTACAGAAATTACACGAGCATTTGCTGAAGGTAAATATAATGTACTTTGTAATTCAATGCTGCTCACGGAAGGATGGGATTGTCCAAGCGTTGATTGTGTAATTGTATTACGTCCTACTCGGTCTCGTGCCTTGTATTGTCAAATGATAGGACGTGGTACACGTCTTTCACCGGGTAAAGATCATCTATTAATTTTAGATTTTCTATGGCATGTGGAGCGTCACGAATTGTGTAGACCGGCTCATTTAATCGCTAAATCAGATGATGTGGCCAAACGTATGACGGAAATTCTTGAAGGAAAAGGAATGGACCTTGAAGAATGTGAAAGAGATGCAGAATCTGATGTATTGGCTCAACGTGAAGAGGCGCTTGCAAAAGAACTTGCAGCTATGCGTAAGAAAAAAGCACAACTTGTTGATCCATTACAATTCGAGTTTTCAATACAAGCTGAAGACCTTACTCATTATGTACCTGCCTTTGGATGGCAAATGACATCTATTACGGATAGTCAAAAGAAAACACTTGAGCAATTTGGTATCAATGGTGACAGTATTAAAGACGCAGGCAAGGCATCAATGCTTATTGATAGGTTGCAAAAGCGTCGTGAAGAAGGTTTGTCTACCCCTAAACAAATTAGATTCCTTGAAAACAAAGGATTTAAGAATGTAGGAACATGGAGTAATAATCAAGCATCTAAGATGATTAGTCGTATTAGTGCTAGTGGTTGGCGCATTCCTAAAGGTGTAGTGCCTGCTACATACAAGCCACCTGTAGAAGAATTCGTTCCTCAATGGTAAGGAGTAAACATGGAAAGCAAAATTGATTTACGAGAATTACTCGAATATATAGACCCTGCCCAATGCTCCTATGAGGAATGGTTAAACGTAGGACTTGCTCTCCATCAAGAGGGCTATCCTATGTTTATATGGGAAGAATGGTCTGCAGATGATGGAGAACGATTCCATGAAGGTGAATGTGCTGCTAAATGGGAATCATTTGGTCGATATACTGGAAAGCTTGTTACAGGGGCCACGATCACTCAAATGGCAAAAGAAAACGGATGGACATCAAAACGTAAGCTTGAAAATAATGAGGCATTAAGTTTTGACTCCATGGTATTGGCCACAACACCAGAACAATATCAAGTTGTTGACAAGAACTGGATTGAAGAATCTGATGTTCATATTCCTAAATCGTATCCTTTAGAGCAACGTAAACAAGATATTGTTACATATCTGACTACATTATTTGAGCCAGAGGAGTACGTTGGATATGTAGTTAATACATTCTCCTTACCAGACGGAAAACAGTCCCCTACGATGGGAAATTATAGCCGTACGGTACAACAAATCATAGATGGTATTAATGGCACAACGCAATTAGAAAATGTGTTTGGCAGCTTTAACAAAGAAATGGGCGCATGGATTCGATTTAATCCAATTGATGGTAAAGGTGTTAAAAACGACAATGTAACAGCATTTCGGTATATGCTCTTGGAGTCTGACAATATGTCACTCGGAAAACAAAAAGCCATTCTTGAACAATTAGAGTTACCAATCGCAGCCATGGTATTTAGTGGTGGTAAATCAATTCATGCAATCGTTAAAGTAGATGCTTACTCCTATGAGGAATACAGAAAGCGTGTTGACTTTATATATTCCATTGCTCAAAAGAATGGTTTTAAACCAGATAAAAAAAATCGTAATCCTAGCCGATTGTCTCGAATGCCGGGCGTTATGCGTGATGGTAAGCCCCAATTCCTTATGGCAACCAATATTGGTAAAGAAAACTATAAGGAATGGGAAGAATGGATCGCATCCGTTAATGATGACTTACCGGAACCAGAAGAACTTGACGCATTATGGGATAACATGCCAGACCTTGCACCTCCATTAATTGAAGGAATTCTTCGTGAAGGACATAAGATGCTCATTGCTGGACCATCTAAAGCGGGTAAATCATTTGCGTTAATTCAATTGTGCATTTCCATTGCTGAAGGTAGACCGTGGTTTGGATTTGACTGCACGCAAGGCAAAGTTCTATACGTCAATTTGGAACTTGATAGGGCATCCTGCTTGCATCGATTTAAGGATGTATACGAGGCCCTTGAACAGTCACCAACAAACATTGGAAACATATCCATATGGAATTTACGTGGTAAGTCATTACCAATGGACCAGTTGGCTCCTAAACTTATCCGTAGGGCCCAAAAACGTAACTACAAGGCTATCATTATTGATCCTATCTATAAGGTTATTACAGGTGACGAAAACAGCGCTGATCAAATGGCAAATTTCTGTAATCAGTTTGATAAGGTATGTACTGAACTTAAATGCGCAGTCATTTATTGTCATCACCATTCAAAAGGCAGCCAAACTGGTAAGCGGTCAATGGACCGTGCATCCGGTTCTGGTGTATTTGCTCGTGATCCAGATGCATTACTTGACTTACTCGAACTTGAACTCGAGAACATGAACGAGGATAAACTCCAAGATGCTCCTATTGATACTAGCCAATGTACTGCATGGCGAATGGAAGGAACACTCCGGGAATATCCTAAGTTTAAACCGGTGGATTTATGGTTTGAATACCCAATTCACAAGGTGGATACAAACGGGTTCCTTGCAATGGCTCAATTTGATAGCCCACAACAAAAAGGTGCTAATGTTATAAATAAACGCAAAAAAGCTGCTAAAGAAAAGAAAAAAGAGCAATTGGTAGATGCCTTTAATATTGCTGCTGCTGAAAATGGATTTAACGGCAGAGCAGATATTAAACGGGTAGCCGAAATTATGGAAGTTAGCGAAATGACTATTCGTCGATATTTAAGAGAAACACCAATCTTAAATGTCGATAAAGGAGAGTTGTTTAAACCAGAAGATTGTTAATCTATAAAATTATATTTTGGTTAACAATAATAACAACAAACGCTCTTATATATATAAGTGTATGTTGTTATTGTTTGTGTCCCAATGTAAGGTGGATTCAAGCTAAGGGGGTAAGGAAAAGGATTTCTAAAATCATCCTTTTCTTACCTCTTCCCCTTAGGTTGAACCCTACATTACAAAAGGGCTTTGAAAATTGTATTGATTATTATCAATTAATTCTCAATAAAGGAGGATTGGTTATTGATTATTGAATTTTTCATTCCTCTTAAAAAGGTTCCTACTGTTACACATCAAACTAAGCAAGTGAATACACAACATGGTAAGCCTATCTTTTATGAATCCGATAAGTTAAAACAAGCCAAACAAATATTCTTAGATGGTTTAGCTGATCATGTTCCTAGTGAACCATTAGAGGGACCTATTCGGTTGGTTACCAAGTGGTGTTTCGGTAAAGCTAATTGTAAAACGCCACATTGGAAAACTACTCGGCCAGATACAGATAATCTCATTAAATTATTTAAGGACTGTATGACCAAGTTGAATTACTGGCATGATGATGCTCAAGTCTGTAGTGAAATTACAGAAAAGTATTGGAATCCAGTAACAGGAATTTGGGTACATATTGAAACGTTGAAAGGTTGATGCTATGAAGAAAAAATTAGTATATGTCGCTCATCCTTATGGTGGCAAGGAAAGCAATCGTAAAAAGATTGATGTGATCATGGGAGATTTAGTTTTAAATGATGCTAGTCATGACTATATTTCTCCTATTCATAATTATGGGTATGTATATCTAACCGGTCCTGAATATCAGAAAGGTTTAGATATTTGTTTAAGTCTACTTGGACATTGTGACGTATTAGTATTATGCCCTGATTGGGAATCTAGTAGAGGTTGTAAAGGTGAATTTGAATTCGCTAAGAAACATAGTATTTCTACTTTTACATTGAGTGAATGGAAAGCATTAAATCGTATTTAGTAAAGGAGATTAAAATATGAATGAATTACAAGTAAAAGCAATTGAAGCAGCTCGTAAAGTATTAATTGAAAATTTAGGCTATCAAACTGTTAATCCAGAAGATATGTTCATTGTTTGGTTTTGTAAAACCTTGCAGAATTGGAAGGCCATTATTAGTGGTCTGACTATCGAAGAATTTATCGAAGTAACACATAATGGTGATCGTAATGAAACATATGTTGATGTGTACTACAAAACTAAAAATGTATGCATTAAAGGTGAAAGCGAATTAAAAAAAGCTTATTTTAGCGGTAACAAAAAATGAAAGATAAAATATTTGAAACTGTAATAGTTGGACTGTTAGCGTGGAGCTTTGTATTGTTGATTTGCATAACAATTATGATGTTTTTGCCATTCTTTAATAAATAGGTGGTGTTTAGCAAACAATGTATACCCCAAAAGAAAAGCGTACGTGCAATATCTCTATTGAGGAGTTATTGGAATTGGGACGTGAACATAAAAGAAAACAAAAAATACATGCTTCAGCACATATAGGAGCATTAATTTATTTAATCGCATTAATAGTATTTGTGGTTTTTAATATAGCTTTTATATTGTATTGGTTAATTGTGTAGAGGATATGGGCGGTGAAATATCCGCCCTATCATATGAGGTGAGTATGAGAATTTATGATAATATACGTATACTTGGGATGGAAGATGTAATTTATATTTTGCAACGTGCTTTAACATTTGTTTATGAGGATGATTTACTTGAACCTAAGATTGATTTTGATTTCAGTAGATTTAGAGTTGTTTATAAGAAGAACAACATAAATATCGGTATAGAAATATCAATGATCGAATTAAAATTTGCAAAACTTACATTGGAACAATTTGCATTGGATATAAAGAAACGAGTTATATCGCAATATAGATATGAAATAGATAAACAATATGGGGGTGTGTATGATGAATAAAGGAGCATGGATAGAAAGTGTCTAAAAGATATGTGAAAAAGGTTAGTGAAATTCAAGCCATACAATACAATGGCACGAACGCTATGGAAATAGTAGATTTTGTTGGTGATGTGATTGGTATTGATTGGTATGAAGACACATCACTAGAAATTACAACAAATAATGAAAGAATCGAATGTTATAAAAATGATTACCTTATTAAAGATCATAAAGGTAAATTTAGAGTTTACGAGGCAAGCGAATTTGAAAAGGATTATAGCGAGGTAGAAGATTATGATTAGTGATGAACAAGGGATAAAGTGGTTACTACAAAAGCTATATGATGATGGGTGGTTATATTATTATAAAGCAGGTAATGGATGTATGTATCTATCCAAAGAAAAACCTAGTTTTCGTATGGGGTGGGATGAAATAGACCCAAATAGTGGTGGAACAATAAAGTGTACTGATGCTTTTATAGGCTTAATCCCTGAAATGCAACCTAATGAAGTGTTGGATATCACAAAATGTTTAAATATTGTAAATTGGTCAGAAATAAAGGTTGATACACCTATAATCGTTACTACATCCTATGGTGATGATGTAAATATGCACTTTGCTAAGTTTAAAAATGGCTTCATATATTATTACAGTTGTGGCCGTACAAGTTGGACAGACACAACTAATGCATTTTATAAAACCACACCTGAATATGTAAGATTAGTAGGTGATACCCATGAATGAAATGGTTATTATAAACATTCTTCTTGCGATTTACCTTGTGGTTATTTTTAAAATGTCCTATTACTCCTATCGTGAAGCTGCTGCATTAAAACATTTTATGGTTTCTGACACATATAGTATGCAATTGCAGAAAATAATTAGATCACAAATACGGGATATGGTGATATGTAGTATTCTGTTTGTATTAAATATTGTTTGTGTGGTGGTCCTATGGTAGAACTTAGCAAAAAAGAATATCGTGAACTGGCATATGAGTATCTACACGAGGCAAGTAAAGCAGCATTACGGATTAAGTCGTTAAAGCGTAATATCCAACGCATTAAAAACGATATCACGTCATTGCGTGCAGTAAACTATGGTAAGGAGAGAGTAGATGGCGGGGAACCATCAGGTATTGAAGATGATATTAACCGGCTACTTAATATGGAAATGAGATACAAACGTCAAATCCATGAACTACTTACCAAACGTGATGATGCTTGTCATATGATAGATTCGTTAACTAATACAGTTGGATCTATTATCCTCATGCAACAATATATCAATGGTATGTCTGCTAAAGGGGCTTACGCATTTGTGGGATATGGTGAATCGCGAGGAAAAGAATATAAGAATTTGGCACTTGTTGAGCTTGGTTATAAACTCCGACGGAAATCGACGGTAAACGGCTGACATCGACCTTTTAAGTCCTCTATATCTATGATATATTGTAAGTGGAAGAACATGAGTTCATCTCCTAAGTATTTAGAGTACCAAACGCAAAAAGGCGCATCTTAATTGATGTGCCTTTTTTGTTACCAAAAATAATTATGACACAAATACACTGCATCAAGCACAAATGCTTGAATAATAAAAATGGAATATGCGCGGCCAATGAAATATTTTATGATGGCTTATGTCAATCCTATATTACGCATTCAAGTGCTAGTAGAAATTCATGCGGATTATGTGTAAGGAAAAATGGGAAGATGATTCGCAAGGGCGGTAATACATTAAAGTGAGGTGATGATCAATGAATTTTATGCCTAAGATTAAAAAGGTAATAACTGCATTACAAATCACCAAAGGATTGAGATATGTTATTGACACTCGTCAATCATGGAGTAAATTCGATAAACCTTTTAAGGTATACATAATTAGTCGAATGTATACTGAAGCAGAATATGCATGGAAATTTCCTAAAAAATATAAAGAAAACCCTTTTAAAGAAGGGCAATTGTATAGAAAAGTTGCCGAATGTGAAAGTACAAAGCAACATGAATTGTTAATATATTTGGTTGAGGTGTTAAAAGGTGGTGGTTAATATTGACGGATATAAAAAAGTTAGCACGTGAGTTGACAAAGAAAGAACGTATGTTCGCCGATACATATATTGAGACTACCAATATGACTCAATCGGCAATTAAGGCAGGTTATTCTAAGCGATCTGCAGGAGTTACTGGTAGTAGATTGTTAAAAAAAGCTAAAATCAAACAATATATAGAAGCGGTGATGGAAGAGCGTAGTAAATCTACGATTGCAACAGCTGATGAAGTGCTACAATACTTAACTCGTGTCATGAAAGGTGAGGAAAAGGACCAGTTTGGTTTGGATGTATCTGTTGCCGATAGAACCAAAGCGGCGGAATTGTTAGGTAAAAGACATATGTTGTTTACCGATAAGGTTAAATTATCTGCAGAGGTAGAAATTGATATTTCTGACCGAATGAAACAAGCACGGAGTAAATCTAATGAAGTACAACAAGGCTCAATTGATTGACGCGCTGGCATCATTTGCTGATGATCCGTTGGGGTTTGTGTACTTTGCCTTTCCTTGGGGAGAGCCCGGGACGCCATTGGAGAATATGGAGGGGCCTGATGAATGGCAACAAGAACATTTAAAATATCTAGGTGAACAATTAAAGAAAGGTAAGTCTTTACAGACTGCAATTCGTACTGCTCACGCATCTGGCCATGGTATCGGTAAATCTGCCGATGTATCATGGCTTATTATATTTGCAATAGCTACTCATGAAAATACTCGTGGCGTTGTAACAGCAAATACCGATACACAGTTGAGATCTAAAACATGGGCGGAACTTGGCAAGTGGTACAACATGTTTGTTGGTAAAGAACTATTTACTTACACGGCAACAGCAATATTTTGCAGTGATAAAAAATATGAGAAAACTTGGCGTATAGATGCTATTCCTTGGAGCGACTCAAACCCGGAAGCATTCGCAGGTCTTCATAATCAAGGTAATAGGATATTGGTTATCTTTGATGAAGCTTCTGCTATTTCTGATAAGATTTGGGAAGTTACTGAAGGGGCTCTTACGGATTCCAATACGGAAATTCTTTGGTGTGTCTTTGGTAATCCTACTCGAAATAGTGGGCGGTTCCGTGAATGTTTTAGAAAGTATAGAGATTATTGGAAAACGTATCAGATTGATAGCCGTACAGTGAAAATATCCAATAAAGCACAATTACAACAATGGGTTGATGCTTATGGTGAGGATTCTGACTTTGTTAAAATCCGTGTTCGTGGTGTGTTCCCTTCCGCATCAGACTTGCAGTTTATCTCTACTGAAATTGCTGATAAGGCACAAAAACAATCTTATAAACCGGGAGCATTTGAACATCTGCCGGTAATCATTGGCGTGGATCCTGCGTGGACTGGTTCAGACTCCTTAGAAATAGTAATGCGTCAAGGCTACTATATGAAGTCGCTTGCCTCTATTCCTAAGAATGACGATGACTGGCGCATGGCTCAACTGATTGCTCAGTTCGAGGACGAATACAAAGCTGATGCCGTATTCATCGATATGGGATATGGTACAGGGATATATTCTATCGGTAAGCAATTAGGGCGCAAATGGCGGTTGATTGAGTTTGGCGGTAAGAGTAATGACCCTGTATATCTCAATATGAGGGCTTACATGTGGGGCCAGATGAAAGAATGGCTTCGTGAGGGTGGTTCTATTCCACCAAATGACCAAGCCTTATACGATGATATCGTAGGGCCTGAAGCGATCATTGATAAGAATGGTCGTATTCAGCTTGAAAGTAAAAAAGATATGAAAGACCGAGGCTTGCCATCACCAAATAAAGGCGATGCATTAGCCTTGACCTTTGCTGCGCGGGTCGTAAAAAAAAGCGAAACAGGCAATAGGATTGTAGCTAATACGAGTTACAATCCTTTTTAATTGTAGAAAGTGAGGGATTGAGATGTGTATGAAAGGTGCATCTGCTAACTATACACCACCTGCTCCAGCTCCAACTGTTCAAACAGATGCCATGAGCAGAACTACAGGTGATGAAATGGCAGAGCAAAGACGTAAATTCAAGAAGGGTTTTGAATCAACTATCTTAGGTCCGACTGCACAAGGCGGTCAGAAATCAATTTTAGGGGGCTAGCATGGCAGAAATGGAATCTTTACTAGCTAGACAACCTACGGAAGGTGTTAAGCCTGTTAAGCGTGATTATACGAAGTTGAGAAAGAAATTCTCTCAACTATTTAATGCGCAGCAACGATATGTAAATAAGTGGAAGCAGTTGCGTGACTATCAGTTGCCGTTCATAGGTCAATTTGATGGTGAAGACGACCAATCAGAGCCTTATAACGGTAAAATTCTAAATCCTGTAGCTTGGGAATCCTGCCAGATATTCGCCAGTGGCGTCATGAGCGGCTTAACACCTCCGAGCCGTAAGTGGTTTAAGTTAACCATGGAGAATATCGACGTAGCAGCTAATAGCCAAGTTGCTGAACTATTGGATGAACGAGAGGAAATCTTGTATGCGGTTCTCGCTAAATCCAATTTCTACAGCGTAGTTCATCAAATTTACATGGAATTGCCTATAGGGCAAGCTCCAATGGGGATATTTGCTGATAGTGAATCTGGTGTTCGTTTCACATCGTATCCAATAGGTACCTATGCTATTAGTACTAACAGCAAGGAAATCGTAAATATCTTTGGCCGTAAATACAAAATGACAGTAGATCAGATTGTCGAACAGTTCGGATATGAAAATTGCCCAGATAACATCAAGAATATTTACGACAATGGAAACAGCTTGCAACAATCATTCACAGTCAACTGGTTGGTTGAGCCTAACAAAGATCGTAAGGATAAGTTAGGACGTCGCAATATGCCGTACTCATCCATTTATTGGGTTGAAGGTAGCAATAGCGATGAAGTGTTATATCATGGTGGTTTTGAAGAATGGCCAATTCCAATCGCTCGGCATACGTCGATGGACTTGAATGGTTACGGTAAGGGTGCCGCATGGTTTGCTCAACCAGATTCGCAAATGTTGCAGAAGTTGGAATTCGATTATCTGACAGCCGTTGAGTTAGGTGTTAAACCTCCTATGCAAGCACCCTCTGATGTCATTAGTACAGTTAACTTATATCCTGGGGGCATTACCGAAATTGAGGGGCAACATAAGGTTGAGCCGATGTTCGCTGTGCAGTCTAATCTACAGGACATTCAAAATAAGATTGCAGTTACAGAGGATTCAATTAAGCGTGCCTATAGTGCTGATTTATTCTTGATGCTAGACCAAATTGACAAAGGTCAAATGACGGCTCGGGAGGTAATGGAGAGGACTCAAGAGAAATTGCAACAATTAGGCCCTGTGGTTGAACGGTTGCTATCTGAATTCTTGAATCCAATTATCGAGCGTGTGTATGCGGTGTTAGATCGTGCCGGTGTATTCCCCCCTGTTGAGGATGAGGAACTCTTAGACCAGTTAAACGGCCAAGAGGTAAAGATTGAATATATCTCGCCACTTGCTCAGGCGCAAAAAATGAGTTCATTAGTTAATATTGAACAGTATTTTGCATTCATCATGTCCTTGGCGCAGGCTAATCCTAATATAGTTAACAAGTTTAACTTTGAAGAGGCAGCAAATACATATGGAGTTAACTTAGGCGTGCCGGCTAAGATTATTCGCTCCGATGACGAGTATCAAGAAATTTTAGCGCAACAGGCACAGGCACAGGCTGAACAGGAACAGCAACAACAATTGATTCAGGCTGCACAATTAGCACCTCAATTGGCTGGAGCAGCAAAACAAGCAACAGACGCCGCCAATGATGGCAATCCTGCATTACAGCAGTGGCTAGGAATGGACGGTGTTTAGCTAGATGAAAACAATTAAAGATTATATGCAAGAGCGAGATATGCAAGCGCTTAACCACGTACTTAGCACAGAGCTAGGTAGGTGGTTTTTTTGTCGCCTGATGGATCGCTCGGGCATATTAAAGCAATCGTTTACTGGCAACAGTGAAACATATTTCAACGAAGGAAAGCGCAAGGTAGGGCTGTTATTCCATGGTGACCTAAACAAATTAGGCGTCGATGGCGTTAAGCAGTACCATCAAGCGCAGCTCGAATATATCGGGCAGCAAGAATATTTTAATAATTTAGTCGAAAAGGAGAAACAAAATGGCTGAAGAAAATATGGGAGCTAACAATAGCATGACTGGCAATGAACCGGGCGCGAATCCGGACCAAAATAATCCTACGCCACCTACTGAACCACCTGCTAAACCAGATGGTGAAGGTAACAATCCATCTGTACTAGGCGGTGACAATACGCCACCTACTGAACCAACAGTTTATGACTTCAAGGAGGTATTTCCTGAAGGTACTGAACTTGATGAAACTGTATCCGCAGACTTTAGCAAGCTACTTAATCAAGTTGGCGCTACACAGGAACAGGCTGTTGAACTAGCCAAGTTCGGCAGTCAGTATGCACAGAACATCTTAACTGCTTATCAAGAGCAGCAAGAGCAAGCAATTGTTGAAAAACAACAAGCGGATTATGACCAAGCTAAACAGGAATTAGGTGGCAAATTCGATGAAACTGTAGCTCTTGCAGGTAAAGGCATTGAAGCACTAACTAAAGCGGTACCTGAATTACGTCAATTACTTGTTGATAGTCATATTGACAACAATATCAACATGATTAAGGTATTTGCTGCAGTTGGCGAAATGGTTCAGGAAGACCCGGGCGTGGGCAATTCTAAAGGCAGCCATGAAATTACAACCGAACAACAACTGGCTGAATCTATTTATAGTGACATGAAGAAATAAGGAGAAAAATAAATGGCAATTGGAACATTAAATCCTACTTTGCTCGATGTAGCACAACGTGTAAAAGGTGATGGTCATCTCGATAAAATTGTTGAAATGATGAACCAAACCAATGAAGTTTTAACTGATATGACAATGCTTGAAGGGAATCTTCAAACTGGTAATATGACTACCATTCGTACTGGTTTACCAAAAGCAACTTGGCGTTTATTTAATAGCGGTGTAAATCAAGATAAATCCAAAACAGCACAAATTACAGACGCCTGCGGTATGCTTGAATCTTATGCAGTTGTTGACCGTAAATTGGTGGATATTTCTAACAATGCTGCTGAATTCCGTTTACAAGAAGATCGTGCATTCTTGGAATCTATGAACCAAGAAATGGCATCTACATTATTCTATGGTTCTAAATCTGAACCTGAAAAATTTATCGGATTGTCTCCACGTTACAATGATAAGACTGCTCGTTCCGCTGAAAACCTTATTGATGCAGGTGGTACTGGTAATCAATTGACTTCCATTTGGCTTTGCGTATGGGGCCCTAATACTATGTATGGGTTCTATCCTAAAGGTGGTAAAGCTGGTTTCACAATGGAAAATGATGGTGTAGTTGATGCACTTGATGGTGAAGGCAAAAAGTATAAAGCATATCAAACTCATTATTCTTGGGATTTGGGATTAACAGTACGTGATTGGCGTTATGCTGTTCGTATTGCGAACATTGATGTATCTAAGCTTACAAAAGATGCATCTGCAGGTGCTGACCTTATCGACTTAATGATTGATGCAGAAGAAAAAATCCCTAACCTTGGTATGGGTCGTCCAGTTTGGTACATGAACAAAACAGTTCGTGGTTTCTTACGCAAACAACTTAATAAAGGTCACCAATATCAAACTGCAGCAGGTAAAGAACCGGGAAAAATCGTTGTTGATTTCAATGACGTTCCAGTACGTCGTACTGATGCATTAATTATTGGCGAACAACAAGTTAAATAATAGGGGGTAACCAAGTTATGATGATTGATAAAGAAAATGTATTTTTCTGGAAGAAGGCTATTACAGCTAATACAAACTCTGATGTTGTAATGAATGGTGAAGGGGGCGACGCAGTTGTCGCTCCTTGGATGGTTATTCGTGTTGATGCTGATGTAACCGGCACAGGTTTATTTAATGTGTATACTTCTGATAAGGAAAACATGGCGGATGCCAAGTTGTTAACCGGTATTACATTCCCACAAAATGCAAAAGCTGGTGAAGAACGTGTAATGCGTATTCCGGCTGGTGCGAAAAAGTTTATTAGAATCAATGCTAATAATATGACTGCGGGTACTATTACCGCATTTCTCACATTTGATACGAATATTGCTCGATAAGGTGGTGTAATTATGTTAGTAATAACTAAACAAAAAATGTATCTAACAATGCATGGCCTTGTTGATAAGGGCGAAACAATTGACATTCCAGAAGATGTGATCAATGATTTCGGAAAAGATTGTTTTGAATTTGTAGGAAACGTAAAACCTACTGAAACAGAACCGGGCAATGAAACAGAGCCGGGTGACAAAAATCCACCAGATGAAAATACTGAAGGTGACAATACAGGCAATGAAAATCCACCAGATGAAAATACTGGCAACGAAAAGCCTAAGAAAACAAGCAAAAAGAAAACCGATACTACGGAAGAATAAGTGACAATATGAGGGGTGCTTATGCATCCCTCTATTACCATATAGGGGGAACTATGACACCTACTGACATCTGTAATCAAGCACTTGCATTAATTAATGCAGGGTTGCTTTACTCATTTGAAGAAGAAACTGAGCAAGGCCGCCAATGCCGTATGCAATATGACCCAACTAGACAGTTGGTATTGCGACAATTTGAATGGAATTTTGCTCGCAAAAATGAAAGATTGGTATTGTCTGCCCATAAAATTAATGGGTGGAATTATGTATATGCGTATCCGGAACAATGCATTCGGATATTAGGAGTTATTCCACAAGGCGATCGCTTTCATGCGGAATCGCAGCCGGAATACAACATATTTAATATTGGAAATAACAAAAAATGCATAGTGAGCGATGTGCCACTAGCATTCATTGATTATATATATGATGTTACAGATTTAGACGTTTGGGATTCAATATCCTTGTATATGTTGCAATGTAAATTGGCTAGTGCGTTAGCTATGCCACTTACTGGTGATAGAGGATTGTTTGACCAAGCATACAAATTGTATCAAGCAGCAGTTCAAGAAGCAAAAGGAATGAACGCAAAGGAGCGTAAACAAGATACAGTTTATATATCTAGCTATGTGAAAGCGAGGGATTGGTAATGAGTAATCCTATCTATATATCACAATTAGCATTTACAACTGGCGAAGTATCGCCGGATGTTTCGAGTCGCTTTGATTTGGAGCAATATAAAAGTGCTTTGTTAGAGGCGGAAAATGTTGTAATTCGTCCGTATGGAGCAGTAGCCAAACGTCAAGGCAGTCAATATGTGGGGCAAGTCAAATATAGTGATAAGCCAACACGATTATTTGAATTTACTACGAATACCAATAATTCTTTCATGCTTGAATTTGGTGACAAATATATTCGTGTATGGAATTACGGAATTTATACTGGTATTGAAGTTACAACTCCTTTCACTAGCGATATATTGTTTGATTTGAATTGTAGCCAATCTGGCGATGTAATGTTCATTTGTAGTGGCAAATACCCAATCCAAACATTATCACGATATAGTGACACAGACTGGCGACTTGAAGCCTATAAGTTAACGGAACAACCGTATGACACAATCAATACAGATGTTAACTCTACCGTTACGGTAACAGGCGATACAATTCGTTCTAGCAAAGATCTATTTAATGCGGATATGGTTGGCATGGTCATGCAATTAGGCTATTTTGTTGCAGCTGTTCATACTAAAAGTACTGGTACAGTTGTTGAAAAAAAAGAAAAACGCACACATTTTAGTGGAGTTCATAAATGGAATGAATACAATAATATCAATTACAATGTAGAATCCTACTCCACAGACCAAGATTTGTCGTGGAAGTTTACAACACACGGAACATGGACTGGCACTGTTAAGATACAAATTACTACAAATGATGGTGCGACATGGAAAGATTATCGTACATATTCCAGTAAAAATGATTACAACGTAACGGACGCCGGAAAAATTGAACCAAATGCAAAGCTACGCATTCAATCAGATATTAGTAGCGGTGAATGTAATGTTGATTTGTCAATTCTTCCATATACTACATGGGGCATAATTGAATTGAAAGAATTTGTAGATGCTAAAACCATGAAGGTCAATATCTTAAATGGTATTGTTGAAAATGAAGCTACTTCAAAATGGAAGATGGGGAGTTGGGGCAGAAGTAATGGCTATCCCAAATTATGTACATTCTATCAAGACCGTTTTGTAGTGGCCGCTACCAATAAGAATCCTAACTATATTTGGATGAGTCGCACTGGTGACTATCCAAACTTTGGCGTTGAAAAGGTGGAAGGCACTATCACAGATGATAGCTCGATTACCTTGCCGGTGATTAACCGCAAGATGTATGAGATTCGTCATCTAGTGCCGGCTAATGATCTAATCATTCTTACAAGCGGTAATGAATGGATTGTAAGCGGTGATAAGACTATTACTCCTACCAACTGTAACCTAAAGACACAAACCCAACGAGGGGCCTTATCGTGTGAACCACAATTCATAGGTAATCGATGCGTGTTCGTTCAAGAACGTGGCGGCACTGTTCGTGATATGGGGTACTCTTATGAGTCTGATAACTATACAGGACAAGACCTAACGTTATTTGTTAAGACTCGAGTTAGAGGGTATTTAACTATCACCAGTGCATATGCGCAAGATCCAGATAGTATAATTTACTACATCCGAAATGATGGGGAGATTAATTGCTTGACCTATATACCTGAACAAAAGGTGTATGGGTGGTCGCACTTTGTTACTAACGGTAAATATTTATATTGTGAATCCGTGTCTGAGGGCGAACAGGATAGTTTATATACACTTGTCGAGCGCACATTACAAGGCAAAAAGGTGAAATGCATCGAGCGTATGGTGCCACTGTATTCTGATGATGTAAATGTATTTCTTGATTGCTATGTCGAATTTAAGTCGAGTAATGCAATTGATAGTATTAACATTCCTCATTTGAGTGGTCAAACTGTACAAGTTGTAATTGATGGTAAGCAACAACCAGATGTAATTGTGCCAGATGATGGCTTATTACAATTAAACGTCAGTGGTAGCAATATCAAAATCGGATTACCATTTATCTCTAAAATTCGTGTTCCATCTGTAGAAATGCAAATGCAAGACGGCACCTTACAAGGTCGTGTTGCTACAGTATCACGAGTGGTATTACGAGTTTATAAATCGTTTGGCGGTAAAGTTGGACGTACATTTGACAGAATGGATGATATTACATTACCACCGAATGAACTATTTACTGGCGACAAGCCGGTAATCCTACCTAAAATGGGGACAAATTATTCAACTGATACATCGATATGTATAAAACATAGCGATCCATTCCCATTTAATTTGTTATCAATTACTCGTATCGTTGAAATTGGCGGAGGACTAAGAGATGTACCGGGATTATAAAATTAATGAAATTGAGCCTGCATGGCGAGATAAATTAATTCAAGACCTAGAAGTCAATCTAAGGGCGATAGATGCCATAGAAGTCCAAGAGGTGAATCGTTTATACCCCTTCAAGGATTTCTGTTCCGAGATTTGTAAATCTGATTATGATAGCCATGTCGTTGTAGAAGACGATATGGCTATTTGCGTATACGGGATTTCAAAAGAACCAGTTAACGGAATGTATGGAATTTATTTTCTAGGTAATAAAGTATTAGAAAACGATATGCGATGGCAGATGCGTTTTATCAAATTAAGTAATCAAGTTATTGCTGAATGGTTAGAAACTCGTGAATGGTTATTCAATTACGTTCATACGACAAATATTAAAACGAAACGATGGCTCGAATCGATTGGGGCCGTTATTCATCCAACTGTAAAAGTTGGTGATTTAGAATTATTTACTCTCAAGAAGGAGGACTTCATATGTGCTTACCCGCAGCGGCAATCTTAACCGCAGTCAGCACCGGCATAGGGATGATTGCGCAAAATCAACAAACAAAAGCGCAAGTTTCGATGTACAACGCTCAAGCACAAGCTGCAGAAGCTAACAAGCGAATATCAGACAGAAAGCAAGAGCAAATTGCCCTGCAACAATTACAAGAGCGTGACAAGATGGATAATCGTATGCGCCTTGTAGCCGGCACGAATGCAGCTGAAGCAGGAGCAAGCGGATTACAAATGGCAGGGTCCCCATTACAGTTAATGGCTAGTAGCTATGACGAATACAACAAAGATGTGTATAACTGGGAACAGAATAAAAATAATGCTATTTACAACGAATATTTGAATGGTATGAACTATCAGAATGAAGCTAATGCCGCACGTGCTTCCGCTAAGAATGCTCGACGTCAAGGCAATTTAGCAATGGTAGGCAGTATTCTTGGCGCCGCATCATCTATGTATAGTCTCAAACAGCAATATGCAGGGGGCAAGATGAAGACTACATATGGTGGTGACCCTGTAGGGTATACAGATAGGGGGCCGGTAGTGACTGTTAAACGTGATTACAAAATGAGGTAGGATATGAAATTTGTTAATTATGATCCCACTCAAAAATTAAATACAATTCAAGGGAGTACACAAGCTTCTAGTAATGAAATGGCATATGGCGGTAATCAACAAGGATTGTCAAATTTAGGCAAAGCGATTGGTGATTTAGGTTCGACTATGCTACAAATCCAAAAACAAAAAGAATTGGTAGATGTAGTAAATGCGGCTAATGAATATACAGAAGCCATGAATCAGGCTATGTATGACCCTGAAAATGGTCTTATGAACCGTAAAGGAGAAAATGCATTAAATATTCCTACTGATTACAGCGAGATTGAATCTGTCAAACGAAATGGAATTCTTAGAAAATATCGTTTTAAGATGACAGATTCGATTAATGCATTTAACAAAATTGTTGATAACGACAGAATAAATACAATTAATACAATTAATCGATATGTTCGTGGCCAATATGAGGATAGTGCCATGAAGGCGTTGAATATGAGCATTCAAAACATCGCTAATAACGGCGTTGTAAACAGCAATCCTGATTCATTTGGACAAACTATGCAACAAATAAGCGGTAGCGTTCATGCTCAACTTGCTAATCTTGGATATGACGATAATACGATTAATCTTCAAGTTAAAAAGGCGCAGCAAGATACTGCAGTAACCATGATTGAAAAGAAAATCTCTGATGATGATTTAGACGGTGCAAATAAGATGATTAACGCCGTCGCCGAATCCGGATTGATTGACGAAAAGGAAATCATGGGGTATCGGCAAAAGGTACGTAAAGCCAGTATGGTATTGGCGACTGGCAATGAAAAAATGATTCGTGATGTCATTGGTGAATTTGACCCGTATGATCCAGACATTTTGAATAAAGTTACCAATAAATTATTTGAAAGTGGATTTGGTAAAGTTGCGGGCAGTACTGGTGAGGCGACTGTCGAAAATTTAAAAGCGGCTGTAATGGGACAGGAAAGCGGCGGTGATGCTAGCGCTGTTAATGGTCGGACAGGTGCTTATGGTTTATTCCAAATTTTACCAAGTAATTGGCCTGAATGGAGCGAACAAGCAGGTATTCCGGGGGCCGATATGTCTGACCCGGAAGCACAAAAGAAAGTTGCCGCATTCAAATTAGGTGAGTATGCACAAAAATATGGTGTTGAAGGGGCCTTTGCTGCATGGTATGCGGGCCCTGTGAATGGGCAGCGTTGGAAAGACGGCGCACCAGATGCCATTGATAGTGATGGCAATCATTATTCGTGGGATGCACCACAAGGAAACGGTGATGAACCAAGTGTTCGCCAATATATACAAGAGGTTAAATCACGGCTATTTAATGGGCAGGCTCAAGCGGAAACTCCCGCACAGGCTCAACAGCGTAAAGAAATGATTCAACGTAATGTTGCTACGCAATTACAACAAATTGCACATAGTCGTGCTGTGGCATTAGAAAATCAAAAAGCTGAGGTAGAACAAATGGTTGCTGCCGATGCTAAAAATGGCGGGACCGATGTAACGGCGTTGAAGATTAGACAGGATTATGCTGCTACACATCCTGAATATGCAAGAGCCATGCAAGGGCAATTGAATCAAGCGCAAATAGCAGTTAATAAAGCAGCCGCGAAAGCACTACAAGCTAAAGAGGTAAATGTACTAGGTGTGAAGACCGCCATTGCTAATGGTCAATTTAAAAGTATGGATGACCTAAATGATTTTATAGGACAAATGGGCGTGTATTTTAACCCTCAACAATTAGCGCAAATTAATAAAGAATTTGATGAGTACGCTAATGGTACAGGCAAATACTCTCCTAATATGAAAGGTATGAAGAGTAGTATAGAAAGCCTAGCCGGTAGGAAGATTGATGGTGTTGAATGGCAAGGCGTATCTGCTGCTGTATATCCAAAGGTTCAGGAGTTTAGAGAAAAGAACGGATACGATCCGTCACCGGCTCAAATGGCACAATGGGGTGCTGAGGAAGTAGCACAACAGGCAATTGCATCCACTAAAACAGGTGAGTTCTGGGGTGCGGGGAAAATGGCAAATTTCTTTGGCGGTAAAGGCGCTGCCGTTAAATATACAAATGCTCAATTGGCTGCTAATGGTATGTATGGTTTATATAACACCACAGGTGATGATGGACAACCGTATTACGTTTATAAAGATAGTAGCGGAGAAGAACATACGATTACACCTGAAGAATTAGCGGAAAGGTTAGGGCAATAATGAGTAATTATAAAATCACACCTGAACAAGCAACAAATGGTACTTTCGGTATTCAATCCAAAGCACATACACCATTTGAAGGTGCTATACAACAAGAAACCACAGACAATTCATACGGTAAAGCCATAAGTAATGCCGCTAGTGGGTTTAATGCTTGGTTACATAAAGACCCATCGCAAGCTACTGTTGATGTTAATAGTCTCAATGCATTAGCGCAAACCGACGTAACTCCCGAGCAAAGTGAAAACTTTGTAAATAAGGCTAGTGAAATATTGCAACCGGCTATGCATCGTGCAGAACAAATATATTTATGGAATAAAGAGGATTGGAGCCGGTCTGCCATTGATAGTGGTGAAAAGCTAGGTATTAATCCGGATTTAATCATGGCAAGTGGCCAAGAAGGCATTAGACGTGCTGAATTGGCTGCTGCACAAATGGATAGAGGTAAAACGATTCAAGAAATCCGTGATATGTATCCGGAACTTAATACCATAAATTATAAAAGTTCTGCCGAAGCTATTACTGCATTGCGCAATCTCGAATCCATCAATAATACACATGGTGTATTTGATGCGGTACAGCAAAATGTTTGGTCTATGAATGACCAAATCTTGCGTGCACAAGCCGGTTATAAATTATCTCAAGAAAATGACCCTAATAAGATTGCTGAATTAACAGCAGAAATTAATCGTTTAGATGAAAATTTATCTAAATATAGACAATCCGATGGCAGTAGTATTTTAGAAGCTGTGATTGGAGAAACTGCAGCGCAAGGGTATATGATGGCTGTACATGCTATCAAAGGGTCAAATCGTGCTGCAGAAGGTATGGCGTTAGGTGCAGCTACTGGTGCTGCTGCTACTGCGCCAGTAGGGGGCGAGGGTACTATTCCGGGCGCATTAGTTGGCTTGAATACTGGCATACAAGTAGGTATGGCAGAACAAATGTATCAAATGTCATTTGGCAATAAATATCTTGAATTAATCAATAAAAGAGACAGTAACGGCAATCGTATATATTCTGATGACGAAGCAAAAAAATACGCCATGTCATTTGCCGCAGTTGATGCGGGGATTGAATTTGTGGCGACTCGTGCTATTGGTAAAGCAGCATCTAAAATCGCCCCTAAGTCCGCACTTGCCAATGCAGTTTCAAGAGGGACTACTAATGCAGCTGAGACATTTAATCGTGGTATTGGTGTTACTGCTGCACAGGTGGCCAAGAGTTCTATTAAGGCTGGCGCTCCAGAACTATTTGAAGAGGGCCTGCAAGATGTCAATGAAAAATTACAGCATAACTTATGGCGCAAATCGAATGATCCGGAGGGAAATTATTCCGTAGGCGATATGTTCGTCGGTGCCGGTGAGGCTATGTGGCAAGCATTGCCAGCGGTAGTTGGTTTCGGTGTAATCGGTGGCGGCATCAGTGGTGCTCGCACCATGAAAGCCTTTAGAGATTTCCAAAAGTTATCACCAGAAGAACAACACATGGCTGTTATGGAAGAGCAAAACCGTAACGGTCATGTTATCATGCAGAACCTTAAAAACGATGCTGCAGTTAATAATTTGGCAAAAGAAAACCCTGAGTTATACGGAAAAATCGTACAAGCTCAGGGGGATAATATAGGCGTATCTACCGCTTATGTTAATGTCAATGAAATGGCTGAAACCGAAGAAGGTCAAGCGGCTATTCGTAATATGGTAGATGCTGGATTGGTAACACAAGAGGAAGTATCCAAAGCGATTACGGCTGATGCTCCGATTGAAATTCCTATCGGTTCTTATGCGCAATTAAGCGGTGGCTTATCTGAAGAAACAGTTAAGGCATTAGAAGAATCTTCTTACTTTACTCGTGGTGGTCTTTCTATGAAAACGCTTGAACGTGCAAAAGAAGAAGTACATGCTATGAAAGACCTTGTTAAGGATGATACTGAAAAGCGTGCAAAGCGTGTTAAGGATGATATTATCCGTTCTTACTTTGATGAAGTTTCAGATGTAGATAAGGAAATGCTCGATGTGGTTCTTGCGGATCCAACACATATTAAACAAACCTTTAACAATGTGTACAAGGAACTTACTGAACAGTACCGTGAACAATATACAAGTGATTTCGATGCAATGGATGCCGATTTAGAAACCGCACGTACTAGCGGTGTAAATCCTACATGGTTAGGCGAAAACAAGCCACCACGTTCTAATTCAGAACGTAGACGAATGGCATATCAATCTAGCCTTGCTCGCACACAAAGTGAATTAGCGGATAATCCGGAAGCACTTAATCAAGCCGGTGCCCATTATGCTGATATGGAGCATACACTTAAACAGATTGAATCGCTAGAATCTATGCGAGATAAGCTGTTTGAACTTGCAGATAATGATATCGCTTTACGTATGCAATTATCCAAATCCGGATATGAGGTGTATCAGTCCTTAAAAGCCATAATGAGTGATGAAACTGTAGACCGTAAACAACGTGATACGGCGGAAGCTAATGCCTTACTCATGGCACAACATGCTGATGTTATGGCAGATATTATGCGACGTGCAGGACGTGGTAGCTATACGGCCATGGATTATTTCAATACTGTTCGTGTACAAATGAACGGCGGTGCATATAATAATGGGTATGCACAACCATTACAAATGCAGCAAAAAATAGAAACGGATATAAAGAATTGGGGACAAGTTGTTGATGATCAATTGAACGGAAAACAAATTAATCGAACCGTTCAAATAATGGATTCTCCACTCGTATTACAAATGTTAGGATTTGATGGCGCTGTCATGATTGATCCGAGCATAATTCATAAAGTAATTACTGGGAAACACGCTAATCAAATATCAATTGATGACATTAAATTATTGCCTAAAAAAATAGCTAATCCAGTTGCTGTATTTAAAAATTATAATGGGCGTTCACAAAAAGTAGTTCCTGATGAAGCAATCCTTGTATTAGATATGTATGCTAAAAACGGCAACCCAAATATAAATGCAAGCGGTGAGAACATCCAAGTTGTCGTTACATTTACTAAAACTGCTAATGGAACAAACATAAATAAAATTAAAACCATTACGCCAAGACGTAATATCAATTGGTATAATCAACAAATCGCAAATGGCAATTTGTTATATGCGAATACAAAAAAAATAAACCGTCTAGTAACGGGTAGCAGGCAACAAATGGCCCAACCGATTACTAAACAGTTTATTGTTAACAATAGTATACCAAACGAAGACGATTTAGACAAGCTACGCAAACAATATAATTATCAATACTATCAAGCTGCATGGCATGGTTCACCACATGATTTTGATGAGTTTGATTTAGGCTCTATTGGTAGTGGTGAGGGCAACCAAGCACATGGTTGGGGCTTATATTTTGCCAAAGATAAAAAAGTATCCAAACTATATAAAGAGGTATTGAGTAAAGCACAAGGTTCTAACAAAAGCAGTTTATTTAAAGTAGAAATACCAAATGAAACAGAGTTATTACCAGAGCAATATCCTATTTCTGGATATAGTCGATATGTAAAAGATAGCTTGAAAAACGGATTACATAAAATGTCAGAAGAACAACTGGAACGTTTTACAAGTTTATTAATTAAATATCACAAAGGGTCTATTATTGGTGATGAATGGACAAATAAATACACACGCTTTATGGATGTAGGATACATAATATCTGAACTACATAACAAAAATAAAACAATAAATGACATCAATAAAATTCAAAAAAGAAATATTGATAGATTTTTGAAGTCAGTAGGTATAGATGAAAATATTGATACCATAGCTGGTAATGAAGGTTTATTGGAAGCTGTGTATAAAAAGTTTAGATATGATCTATATTCACAATACGAGAAAGAAAAACAGTTGGAACGAGAACGTGAAGAAAAAGCTATCTCGAATGTTAAGACTGATGTATATGGTGCATTAGAGAAAACAAATATTGATGGTAAACAGCTGTATTCATTCTTATCTCATGCACTTGGTAATGATGAACATTTTAATCTTCATAATGTGAAAAATGCTAAAAAGGCTAGTGAATTTTTAAATAGTATCGGTATAAAAGGCATATACTACGATGGCGAACAAGACGGACGATGTTATGTAGTATTCGATGACAAAGCAATACAAGTCATAGAAAAATACAATCAATCTATCAATGGCATGACAACTATCAAAAGTCCTACTGACCGCCTTATTCAAATATTCAAAACAGCTGACCGGTCAACATTCCTACATGAAATGGGACACGTATTTTTTGATGATATTAAGAACCTAGCTGAGATGGAAAACGCCCCAGAGCAACTTGTAACAGATTGGAATAAGTTGAAAGAGTGGTCTGAATGGGACGATGCGCAAGGTGCTGATAATACTAAAGCACATGAAAAGTTTGCTCGTGGATGGGAGGCTTATCTTCGTGAAGGTAAAGCACCTACTAAAGGATTGCAACGTGTATTCCGCATGTTCTCTAAATGGCTAACTCGTATTTATCGTGCGGTGACACGACTAGGCGGATTGCCACCTAAGGAAATTCAAGACATTATGGCACGTATGATCGCCACTCAAGAAGATATAGACGCCTACACAAAAGAGCAGGCCCTTGAACAATTTGAATCTAGCAAGTTATTTAAACAGCTCGATGAAGCTGAGCAAGCAAAGGTTCAAGGCCATATTGCCGACGTCGGGGAAATGGCAAAAGAGCGTGTCATGAAGCGGTATATGAAAGAATTAGAAAGTCGTCCAATTAAAGAATGGAACGATGAAAAAGATTCTATTCAAGCCGATATCGAAAAACGTTTGATGGAACAGTACCCAATCTACAAAGACCATCAACGCTATAATGCATTTGGTAAAGATGCATTAGCCAATACTCGATACGGAACATTAAAAGAATTAGAAGCTGCTGAACGTGAGCAAACAGGCTTTACATTCAATGAGGCAGTTATGCAAGCTATGGAATCTGCCGAACAGACATTCATTGAAGATAACCATATTGGCAAATCTAATATAGAAATTGCTGAAGAATGGTTACTATCTTCTGATGGTCAAATGAAATTAACCGAAGAGGAAGCTAAAATCATTAAGTCACAAACCAATCGAGACCTTGCTAAAAACTGGGAACTACTCGATAGGTTAAATCGACTTGATGCTAATTCAGAAACAATTGAATCTGATTTGGAAATAATTGAAAAAGAGTTAACAAAAGAGCAAAAACTTCGTAAAGAAAAAGCAAAGGTTGATAAAGAGCTCGGTTCTGTTTCTAAAGAATTAGATAAAGCTAATGATGAAATAGAGCGATTAAAAGAACAACAAAAAGAATTACAGGAACAAGCAAGTAAAAATCAATCTGAACTTAAAGATGAAAAGAATGAGTTAAGTAAACGTCTGACAATTGTAACGAATCGACTTGATAGAATAATCGAACAAAAAGAGCAATTAGAAGAACGTATGTTAATGAGATTAGATAATCAATCATTAAGCTCACAAGAACGTATCGAACAATTAAAAGACTTACTTCAAGACCGCATTGATAACGTACGTGCAATTCGAGATAGTGGAATAGGTGTAATCAGTGACTATATGAACCGTGCTAGGCAGGAATTGGGCGATTTGACCTTATCCCAAGCTAGCCAGTATAAGAAATATCAAAACCAAGCTATTCGTGAAGGTAAACGTGCGGATAGGGCATTGGCGGTCAATAAACTGGAAGAGGCACTACAAGCTAAACAATTGCAACTTTTAAATCAAGCGAGAGCTCGTGTTGCGTTTGATAATACGCTCCGCATTAAGAAGCTAAGAACTAAATTACTTGATAACCTAAATCGAATGACACGCCCTAAGAATCCTATTGCTATTGAGCCTAATATGCGTTACTTCTACGCACATATGGCATATCAAATGGGGCTCACCAAATATGATGGACTGGAACCGGTAGATGGTTTCAATATGAATGTTATCATTAATGCATTAGATCCTGATGCGGGTATTCTAGGTGACCAAAGCATTACATTCCTTGACCCATGGATAGTGCAACTATTCTATGACAAAACCCCAATGTCGTTTAAGAATCTTACCATGAGCCAATTGGATACACTCGAAGAATTAATGACGGGTATGTATAAGAATGGACGTAACGCGTATGAGGGCTCGACCATCCTTAATGATAAAGGTGAATCGATTACATTTGATGATGCAGTAGATGGCATATTAACGGAAGCAATCGATACATTTGGTAAAGTTAATGGAAATGTATTTAATGCACAAAACAATCAAACAGGGTTGGAAGCTGTTGCAGGACTTATCAATAAAGGCAATTTATCATTGCTCAAGGTTGAAACATTCTTACGCCGATTAGGACCAGATGCTGTGAAATATATCTATGATCCGATTAGCCGTGCAACACAAGCCTTTAATGAACGCAAGGAAGTGTCCATGCGTAGATTGGCAAAAGATGTATCCTCTGTGTATGGTAAGCGTGAATTATTTAACATCCGAAATAAGCATATGTACGATGTTGGGGAATTGCGTAATCTAAACAAGGAACAGGTGATTGCATTAGCTTTGAATTGGGGTACAGAACGTAACCGCCAACGGGCAATGGAAACGGCCAAGGTAACTGAAGTTGAAATGGAAAAAGCCTTTCAAGAAATCCTCACCGATAAAGATTGGGAATTCATAATCCGGACATGGGATCATATTAATTCATTCTACATGGAACGTAGCAAAGTTCAGGAAGAATTATATGGGAACCCATTGAAGAAGGAAGAAGGCATTACGTTCTCTATTGGTGGTAGAACTATCAACGGTCAGTATTATCCGATTGTTTATAATCCTGAAGTCAACGCAAGCATATCTGACAAGGAAGTAGAAGACATTGCTAAGACTATGGTTAGCAGTAATGCTATATTGGGCACTGGAATGAGTGCTACTAAATCACGGTTAGATGTAGTTAAGGATAAATCATTGTTGTTAGACTTTGACGTTATTCCGAATGCTATTACCGAATCAATCAATCATATAACTATGCGTAAAGCTGTGACGGATGTGAATCGGTTAGTAGCCAATAGAGAGTTTCAAAACTATATTGTTGAGAAATTTGGAATGAATTCCTATCAATTCTTGCGGACTTGGGTTCGTGATAATTGGAAGGATGAAGCGGCTAAGCTTGATGCATTTGGTAAGATTGTTACAGCATTAAAGAGAAACACATCTATGGCTATTATGGCTGGCCGTGTATCAGTTGCTATTCAGAATACCTTGAATATTCCTGTTGCCGTATATCGTATTGGTGCCGGTAATGTACTTCGAGCCGTTAATCATGCAGGTGTAGGATTCTATGGCCACGGTACAGAGCTTTATAACAATACCCGTGATTTTGTCATGGAACAATCCATATTCATGAGGGAACGCATTCAAACTTTGGATAAAGACCTCAAAAAAGGATTAACCATCCAAGGAAAGGGGCTCCGCATTAATGACAAGAATATCGGCGGGTATAAGTTTGAAAAAGGTGCTGCAATCCGTGATGAAATTAATAACATGGGATTCCGGTTGCTCACAGAAACAGACTTCGCCTTATCTATCCCGGTATGGAAATTCGCTTATGATCAAAAGATTGCTGAACTCCAATCCAAGGAAGGGTTAAGTACTGAGTGGATTAATCAACAAGCAATTGAAGCAGGTGACCGAGCAATACGAGATATTTTCGGAAGTGGCGATACTAAAGACGCCGCAGCTATTCAACGAGCAAGGAATCCATTAACGCAGCTATTTGTTCCATTTTATTCATACGCAAACACCCTATACAACATTATTGCTGAAGGGTGGTATGCAGGAAAAGATAAAGGGGACTGGACACAATTTGCTCGAATGCTATGGTGGACAGTTGTATCACAAGCAATTGGCATGGTAATTTATAAATCGCTGACGAATGGTGACGATGATGATCCAGAATCTATCGCCAAGTCTTTTGCAGAGGAATTTGTACAACAAGGAACCATGGGTATTCCGTTAGTGAGAGATATAGCCACTATGGGTATGAAATTTATTTTAGGAGAACGTCCATACAATAAAGGTAATACCGTAATGGGATTAAGTATCTTTGAGAAATTATGGGATACCGGTCAAGCTATCTCAAGTGACAATAAAGATATTGTTGATGTAGGCCGTTCGCTCAGTCAGGTTTCTAACCGTGTAACTGGTTTTAGTGATACCGTAACTGATGCTTTCTGGACATTGTTGCGTGTAGGGCTAACTGATACAGATGCCAAGATTGAAGATGTATTCATGTCAATTTTGTTAGACAAGCGTTTAAAGACTAAAAAAGAAAAGAAGAAGAAACAATAAAAGTAAGGACTACCTAGTTTTAGGTAGTCCTCTTTATATGCAGCAAAGAAAGGCGGGATATTGTGATTCCACAAGTCAACAATCCAGTTGTTCAATATCAATGTGATGGGGTTAACAAGACTTATATTTGGCCGTATGACTTTAATAATATTAAAGACATTAACCTTATTTTAGTTGATGAAAATGGGAGACATACGGAGCAAACAGGGAACATCTTATATGATGCGCAAAATAAAACTTTAACGTATCCAAGTATTGGTGAACCATTGCCGGCAACTTATAAAGTTGTTTTAATTAGACGTACTCCAATCTCTCAAACGACAGAATTAGCCAATAAATGGCCATATAATCACATTGAAGACATGAGCGATAAAGTTATTCTAATTCTTCAGGAAATGAAAGAACAGTTGGATCGCACACTACAAATTAATGTAGGCGCTGATGAAGACCCAAATCAAGTTACACGTGATATTGTAGATAACTCCATTGAAGCTGCTAAAAAAGCAATTGCAGCTGCATCTACGGCAGAGACAAAAGCCAATGAAGTACAAGACAATGCGACAAAACTAACAGCCATCAATGATAATATCAATGCATTATCTCAAACGGTAGACGATAAATTGGCGACTGCAAATACGGCTCTTATCCAAAGTGCTGATACGTTTGAAAAAACACAAGTATTAGCAGATAACACAAAGGCATATGCGGCACAAGCGGAAACCGATAAGAAAAATATCAATGATTTAGTTACAAAAGCTAGCAATATTAAGTCCGATATTGATAATAAACAAATCTCGAGTACAGGAAATGCCAAGAAAGCGGAAGATGCAGCCAAACGTGCAGAGGTAGCAGCTGCTAAAGCTGAAGAAATAGCAATACCCGGAGGCAAAGGAATTGTAACCAAAAGTGAAGCTGATGCTAAATACATTGGAAAAGAATCGCTAAATGGTATTGTGTCAGTTAAAGATTTCGGAGCAGTTGGCGACGGTGTCACCGATGATACGGCTGCATTTAAACGTGCTAATGATAATTTGACCAATAAAATTTTATTAGTGCCTAATGGACAATACAAACTAACTGAACATTTAACCTTTAATACAGTAGGGTCTGTAATGGATATGGGTGTATATACCAATATCAAGCCGTATTATCCAACAGAAACACCAATGCTAAAAGGCGCATCAAACATAGCGTTTGTAAAAAATATTACTTATGATGCGGAAGTGAACCAATGTCAAGGATTTACATATAATTCTAAAAAGAATGTATTTGTACTTGCCTGTATTAATGGTGAGGGAACCAATCAAATCTTCTATGAACTCAATCCAGATACATTTGAAAAAGTAGGCACCTACAAATTCACGGATTCTGAGCGCCTAGGGCATTGTAATACCATGACGTACAATCGGTATACCAACAAGATATACCTCACCAATGGGCTTAAAAACGGCAATAATTTGACGGTTATCAATGCCGACACTATGGCAATTGAAAATACTATTACATTACAAGAAAAGGTCTTTAATATTGACTATGATCCAATAACAAGGACCTATGTATCCATTGTCCCTATCGCTGGTAACCAAAGAGTCAGAACCATCAATCTATATAATGATGAATTCAAAAAGCTGAAGACTTACCAAGTCGATTATATCTATCCAGACATGAATAATAACGGCGCCTTTATGTTAAATGGCGCAATCATGTCCGCAACGCTAGGAAGTCTTGTTGAATGTACTCCATTTGGAACAGTTAAACAGATCATTGAAATTAACCGTGAAACAGAAATAGAAGACATCGCTTACTACAATGGCAAGTTCTATTTTGCTGTGCTTACTCAAAAGCCAAACAAACGTCACCAAGTGGACATATATGTTGGGGACCCGAATTATGATTTTGAAAATTCAATCAATATGCAGAGATTAAAAAACCTTGATTATTTAGGCCTTGGTGGTGGCAAGATGAAAGGCCCAATCATCATGCCAAATAATACCTCTGTTCAAGTAACAGATACCAAAGGTAGCGCTCATCATGCTGTTAAGATGTCTACTGGTAATAGCATGGAATTTGGCATGAGCGATAACCGGACTATATTTCTAGGTACATCGCTGGGCTATTATGATGCTAATAAAAATAAAACGTTTAGAGTTTTAACTGAAGATGATATGTCAGATACTGGAACAGTTTTATCTAAAACTACGGCAGATAGTTCATATGTTAAGAAAAACGGAAATACAAGTATTGCTGGTGCTATTACTTCTAGCGGTTTTATGAGTTATCGAATGAATACTAACTCAGATTATACAAAAGACCCATCTTCATGGGGGTGTGTTGTATTTAGAGCAGTTAAACAAGGTGCGCTTAATGCGCCTAATAATGGTGTTGTTATGGAGTTTGGTAATTCTGAGCAATGGCAAGGTAGATTATTATTGATTGATAATGGTTCTGATGGCCTATATTATGGAGGTATTTCCAATGGTACTAGTACTGGTTGGCATAAGATGTATGGCGAACGGCAACAAAACAGAATTACATTCGCAAATGGCGCAGAATTGTGGGTGGAATAATGGCAGTTATCAAAACAAAAACACCTAATGGGCAGATACAAACATACAATTTAACAGATAATTCTAAGGACACGGGTGGTAATTACATCTGTGTCCATTTTAATGGGCAAAACTTGTATGCGAGAGTTGCAGAAAATCGGACGCCTTTAAATGTAGTTAAGCCGAATGGTGACAAAGGATATGTGCAGTATGACCCTATAGGTTTTAACACATGGAAATGGGAAACATGGCATGTCGAAAAGTTTAACCGATGGTATGTATATTTACCAAAAGGTAAATATCGAGTAACAATCACGGCAATGACAAATAAATCTTATGAATTAACGATTCCGACATCTAAAGATATTGAAATCACAATTACAACATCTAGAAATTACAATAACGATGATTTAATTATGTTCAATATCGATAATCAAATTTCCAGAAAAGCGTTTATTGATAGTGGGGTTAAGCGATTAATAATTGAAAGGACAGGGAATATATGATTGAAATTTTCGCTCCACCACCTATTATGGTGGGATTAAATGAACATGAACTTGTACAAATATCATTAGCTATATTTTGCACATTGATATTGGTATTCGTTGATACGATATTGCGCATCTTGGTTGAGGTGCGCAATTTTAATATTGCAACCAATAGACCCTGTACAGTTGCCAACACCATATTGGCCATACTTTGGCGTGGATGGTCAAGCGTTGAAGTTAACGGGAAAAAGAGACGGTTTTTAGTCAGTAATAAATTGCGAGCTGATATGACAAAGAAACTTGTCAAATCGTATCCATGGTTATTTGTATTGTCGTTTATCTTACTTACGTTACCAGACGTGGAATTTATCTTTTTAGGACGGCTAGATACGTTTTTAAGCACAGGAATGTATCTCATTCCCATTGTAATTGAGTTAGCATCTTGTGTTGAAAATATGATTGAACTAGAATTGGTGGAATCGAGGTGGTTTAAGCGTGCGATAAATTTATTTAAAGAGTTGATAGCGTTCGTAAGATCAATAAAGGATGCGATTAAATGATTGAAAAAATTAGTATTCGTGAGGTGTTAACAATCCTCATCCTAGGGGCGGTCAATATAATGGCCGTCCTTTATGGTTATAACGAATTGGCCATGAGTATTTCCTCCGGGCTCGTTGGCTATTTAGGAGGACGTGAATCAAATAGGAAGGAGCAAAACAAATGGAACTAGGAAAATTAAGTGCTGCGTATGAAAGCAATGGGGACCCAGCTATTGTATCAACAGGCGAGGGGGACCGTGGGGGAATTTCGTATGGTGCTTATCAATTGGCAAGTAATTGCGGAAGTGTGGATGCGTTCCTTGGTTGGGGCTTGCGTCAAGAAGATGGATTCTACAAAGATTATGCGAGAGCCCTTCAAAGTGCAGGACCTATTAACTCCGATGAGTTTATTAGTAAATGGCAAGAACTAGGAACTGTGGACCCTAACGGATTCATGGAAATGCAGCACGACTACATTAAATATGCTTATTATGATGTGGCGTGTAAGGAATTATCCAATGAACTCTTTAATGTAAATATTCACAGTCGAGCATTGCGTGATGTTGTGTTCTCTGCGGCTGTTCAATATGGTCCCGGTGAAGTTGTTAATCTTTTTAAAGAGGCAATGCAATATGTTCCGGGTTGGGAGCCTGATTGGAACTTATCTTATGTAAACGACATTAAGTTTGACTGGGATTTAATTAATGGTGCATATGAACAGCGAAAGTTGCATCCATGGAACTATGAAGGTAATCCTAGTTGGTTGCGTGAAAATCTTGTTGAACGGTTCGATGCAGAAAAAGCACAAGCATTAGAAATGTTCTCGCAAGAAATGCAAGAAAGGGGTCTATGATGAGCCTTTGGACTTTTAAGGTGTTATGTTACCTAAAACGGCATAAAATTCTCATAGGGGGGCTAATTTTAATTATTTTAGCCATTGTAGGGGTATCTATATATAATTCACATCAAGTTAAAAAACCTGTGTTATTAAAACAGGAACAAGTAAAAGATCCTGTGAAATTGGCTAATGCAATTCATATTAATAAAGATGAAGCACAACAAGTTGTTTCCAAAATGGAAACTGCTCAACCGGTAACCACATATTATGTACAGGCCCCTACGGTAGAACAGGCGGCTAAACAAACGCAACGGGCTATCAAATATGAGGACCCGACATTATCTAAAGCAGCAACGGAAAAGGCGGATAGAACCGCAGTAGTTGCTAATACGGATAAACAAAAGGTGGACGTTTATAAAATTAACCTAAACAAGGCTCATAAGATTAAAGCTGGTGTAACGGTATTAGACAGTAAAGCCTATGAGACTATTGGCCATCAAGCAGGCAAAGTTGAAGTATTAGCACACTTTGACGGACAGCATTTTGAAGGTGGTAGCGTTCTGTACACAGTAAAGGAATGGTGATCCAATTATCTCCGAGTTGCACGGTTTGCAACAGTCAACTAATAGTTTATTGTTGGAAGAAAACATTATGAGTACACTATATCTTGATGACGATATGATGCCGTATGCTGATATCTTTTTACAAGCAATCTCCAATATCGAGAAACTGGGGTATTCATTTAAACCTAATTTGTTAATACATAAATATATTGGACGAAGTAAAAAGTTGCTAGGTATTACATATTGGTATCATGATGATTCCTGCTTGGTGGAACTAAGCAAGGATAACCATGATAAAGATATTGAACTAAATACAATCTATCATGAACTCGCACATGCCACTATTGAGTGCCATTTCAAAGGTCATGGTAAAGAGTTTAAAGAACTACGGAAAAAGATAATTGACGCTTACAATATTGATATTGGCGGTGCAATATTACAATGAGGTGAAAATATGGCAAAGACATTTGAATTTAACAACAAAACTTACAACTTCGCAGAAGATATTCAAGTTCCAGAAGAAGGTTTATTTGAAGCAACGTTAGTTGATGAAAATAACCATCGCTGTGAAATGCTGTTCCGGAATGGTAAATTATTCCAATTAACTGAATTAGATTAGAAGTAAAAATCGCAAATTTTACCACTAAACATAATATTGAATAGTAAATTACAACAAAAGGGGTACCCAATCGGTACCCCTTATTTTTTTTTGACGTCAAATAAACGTCAAAATTTACATGTTATTATTGATGATTTTTGCATATAATCATTCTGTGTAAAAACATGGCCACAATGATTATTACTGGAATTTAACTAAATATATGAAAATACTAAAAATATATGATAAAATACATATATTATGACTAGACGGTGGCTGAGCCATTCGATGATTTAAAGGGGAC
>ERZ773065.235-NODE-235-length-36118-cov-26.547653_pt1 | contig 36118 bp, 32 predicted proteins | sample MGYA00580623_ERZ773065 | MGnify/ENA primary metagenome ERZ773065 (study PRJEB29015, sample SAMEA2738017) | human oral metagenome | biome: human oral; feature: human-associated habitat; material: dental | place: China | collected 2047 ... | reverse complement strand
CGAGTGCTGCTGCATTTTTATCTGCCGCCCGAGCAATTGCACGTTCAATATTCGCGTTCGGCATATTCACCGCGCGAGCTTTTTCAATCGCAAGCGCTAAACTTGGATTCATATCTGGATCAGCGCCACCACGAGCTGCAATTGCAATTTGATTACCAATTCGGGTAAAAATCGCACCACGCTTTGCGTCATTTGCGCCTTTCTGTCGTTTAATTTTTGACCATTTATTATGACCAGCCATAATTCTCCTTTTTGATATTTTATCGATAGACTTTTAATATTGTAACATTTTTTAGATTAATCCACAATCTAATCTCGCTTCAGCATCACAGTAAAAGCTTCACTCGGAATTTCAACATTTCCAAATTTCTTCATTCGCTTTTTACCACGTTTTTGTTTAGCAAGCAGTTTTTTCTTTCGAGAAACATCACCACCATAAAGATAACCCGTCACGTCTTTTCGATAAGCTGAAATATTCTCTCGTGCGATAAATTTTCCACCAATCGCCGCTTGAATCGCCACTTGGAAATTCTGTCGCGGAATAACTTCTTTTAATTTTGCGGTAATTTCACGGCCCATTCGCACACTTTCTGAACGGTGACACATCACCGAAAGCGCATCAATAATTTCGCCAGCTACATAAAAATCTACGCGCACTAAATCTTCAGGTAAATAATCCCAAAACTCATAATTAAATGATCCATAACCAGATGTAACACTTTTTAGCTGGTCGTAAAAATCAGTTAAAAGGTTAGCAAGTGGCGCTTCAAAAGAAACTAAAACACGCTCATCAATATAACTCAAATTCTTTTGCAAGCCGCGTTTCGAAACAATCAGCTGAATCACAGCGCCAACATAATGTTTCGGCACCACAATTTCACCTTTAATCCATGGCTCACGAATTTCAGAAATTTTTGTTTGATCGGGTAAATCAGCAGCACTTTTGATATCTAATTCTTCGCCCGTTGTTAGAATTACATGATAGTCGGTCGAAGGATTAGTCACTACCAAATCTAAATCATATTCGCGCTCCAAACGCTCACGAATAATATCCATATGAAGAAGACCAAGAAAGCCAATTCGTACACCAAAACCTAAAACTGGTGAATTCTCTGGTTCGAATTGAAGTGCAGAATCACTTAAACTTAATTTTTCAACCGCATCTTTTAAATCTTGATAATCTTCATTCGAAACTGGGAAAAACCCAGCATAAACGAATGGCTGAACATTCTGATAACCTGGTAAAGGCTCACTAGCAGGATTTTTCGAAATAGTTACAGTATCACCAACTTTCGCCTCACGGGTAGTTTTTAGGTTAGTGACAATATAGCCAATCTCGCCAGCGGACATTTTTTCAAAAGGCGTCATTTTTGGTTGAAGTTTGCCGATTTCGAGCGCCAATCCTTTCGAATTTGTCGCCATCATTTTGATTTCGTCACCTTTTTTTAGCTCGCCCGAAAAAATCCGCACATACAAAATCACACCCCGGTAATCATCATAATAGCTGTCGAAAATTAGGGCTTTTAATTCTTTCATCTTTTCTCCTCAATCTCTAAAATTAGGGCATTATGGTCACTCAAACCTTCAAAAACTTCAACTTTTCGAAAGTTAAATCTATTGCTTATCAAACAGTGATCAATCTGAAAAAATACGTCCGAAGTTGGGTAGCTTACATAATCAGAAAACTCACAAGCTGCTGAATATTCTTTTTTATTCTTCAAAACATCCTCGCCTCGAATATTAAAATCTCCCACAATTATGTCTGATTTTCGCGAAATAATTTCTTCGAGCTGAGCGATGTTTCCATCTTTATTGGCAAAATGAACATTCGAAAGTGTTATTTTTTCGCCACCAACAGAAAATTCGATATTTTGCGAAATTCTATTATGTTTGTCGCCGAGAACGTTCGATAAATTCACTTTTGACGACGAAAAATCGAACTTCGAAAGCACACTTTGACCTTGAATATAAAATTCTCCGCGAGATGTCGTATATTCTTTTACTGTTTCAGTTTTCGAAAATTGATATGGCGTTTTTATTGCTGAATTTATTTTTTCAGAAAAATCACCATCAGTCAACTCAACCTCTTGAAGAACGACAATATCCGCATTTTGTTTATCTAAAAAATTCGCAATTTTCGAAAAATCAGCATTCTTGAGTTGGCAGTTTAAAGAAATAATCTTCACCTAAACCTCCTTCGGTCCTGGAATTTTTTCGATAATCGCGTCCAGCACAGCTTCGACGCCCATTCCAGTTTTGGCTGAAATATACAAAATTTCGCTTTCATCACAACCTAAAAGGTTAATAACTTCTTTCGAAACTCGTGGAATATCTGCCGCAGGCAAATCGATTTTATTCAAAACTGGAATAATTTTCAAATCGGCCGCCATCGCAAGATAAACATTGGCCAGTGTTTGCGCTTGAATTCCTTGCGAAGCATCAACCACTAAAATCGCACCTTCGCAAGCTTGGAGCGAACGTGAAACTTCATAAGAAAAGTCCACATGCCCCGGTGTATCAATCAAGTTAAGCTCAACACCCTTCCAGTTCATCGTAACTGGCGTTAATTTAATCGTAATCCCTTTTTCACGCTCCAAATCCATCGAATCCAAAAGTTGCGACTTCATATCACGTTTTTGAACTGTACCAGTAATTTCCATCATTCGGTCAGCTAAGGTCGACTTACCATGATCAATATGGGCAATAATACAAAAATTTCTAATCTTTTCTAAATTCATAAATTATTTATATTTTAACAGATTTTTTAGATGTTAGCAATTTAGCGAGGTTTAATTTGTCCAAATAAAATTTTACGTAAGTAGGCAACGATAGGATCAGCTTCTTTGATTCTAAAAATTTTCGCAGAGACTAAATAAGACAAGACGCTCACACCGCCAATCATCAAAAACTTAGGAAACGTCGAAAAAAATCGTTCATCACTATCCAGAAGCGGGAAAAATGCGACTAAAACATAACAGACAAAACCTGTAATAGCTGACGCCGCCAGCATCCTCACTAGCCCAGATATGAATCTAGCACTAAACAAACCTTCAATTCGCTCTTTCATTAAGAATAATAAGATAGCTATTTCCGAAACCGCGCCAATACTTTGCGCCCAAGCTAAACCATGCGCACCAAGCTTAAGAGAAAGACTAAACCAAATCGCCAATAAAATATTTAGGCCTATAGCAAAAATTGATACCCGTAAAGGTGTTTTAGTGTCCTCCATTGCGTAAAAACTTCTAGCCGCGATATGATAAACTGAGCGACAAAAAATTGATACAACCAATACACCAAGTAGTGAGGCGATTAAACTATCGCCACCATTTTTAATAAAGTTTACGATATAGCCACGCATAAAATAAAATATAACAGCAATCGGTAGAGATAAGAATATAATAGTACTTAAAGCCTGCTGAAGTTCTTTACGAAATAAATCTTTTCGGCCGATTGCTAATTTTTGAGTTAAATTAGGGAAAAAGGCAGTCGAAATCGCCACACCAATTAAATTTATCGGCATCATATGAAGAGTTAGTCCTTGTTGATAGGCACGAACTGTCCCTGCTCCCATTCGGCTCGCCATGTTTGTCTCAACAATTGAGTTAACATAATCAATTCCTTGATCCATTGAACGAGTTGGTAAAAGACGCATCACCTGCCGAAAACCTTTATTTTTCCAAAAAATCTTAAAGTTATAATCAAAGCCTACACCGATTAAACCGATTACCGCAACTAATAATTGTAAAATCGACCCAAACGCCACACCAATAGCTACGCCCATGATACCGCCCTCAAAAATCTTCCAGCCGAAAATACTTATTCCATTAGTAAAGAACAGCGTACCAATAATAATCCCAATGTTATAAATCGCTGGTGCTAATGCCGAAAAAGTAAACCTACCGATAGCTTGTTGAACACTAGTTAATACGGTCGCAATTGCAAACAAGAAAGGGTTAATTGCAATCACACGCATCATTGAAACTGCCAAGGCTCTTGATGATTCATTAAGCCCTGGCCCAACAATGTATTTAACCAAAGGCTCAGCAAAAACAATTATTAGAACCGATGTTACTAAAGTCAATAAAGCTAATAAATTTAATACGCTAGAACTTAGCTCCCAGGCTGACTTTTTATTATTTTTTGCCATCCGCTGATTAAAAACAGGGATAAATGTTACGCTTAAAGCGCCTGACACCAAAATAAAAAACATAAAATCAGGAATTGTGAAAGCCACAGTATAAGCATCAATTCCGGCTGGATACGAGTCAAGGTAGTATGAGTTAAGCAATCGATCGCGCGCAAACCCAAGCAAGCTTGACAACAGAGTTGAGCTAGCAAGAATGACGGCTGCCAACCGCACCGTCATCCTTGTATTAGCTTTGGATACTATTTTTTTAATTCTTCGCTTAAACATTACTCGTGAAGTTTTACTTCCTTTGGAAGTTTTGCACCTTTCAAAATTTCACTAACTTCAGTTTCATCAACTGTCTCTTTTTCTAGAAGCGCTTTAGTTAGAGCCTCGAGCGGCTTTTTATTAGCTTTAAGAATAATCTCCGCACGCTTAACAGATTCTTTGATTAATTTAGCAACTTCTTCATCGATTTTTTCAGCAGTTTTTTCAGAATATGGTCGCTCACGCGTCATCCGGTCAAAGAACATTCCACCTTCTTCTTCGTGAAAAACTTGATCACGAAGCTCTTCACCCATCCCGAGCTCAACTACCATATTGCGAGCAATATTCGTAGCATGGCGAAGATCACTTGAAGCACCAGTCGAAACTCCACTTTCACCGTAAATTAAAATCTCTGCTTGTCGGCCACCCATAGCACGCGCCAAAATATCTTTATACTCGAAAATATTAGTATAAGATTTATCTTCTGGCGGCAAGAACCAAGTCACACCACCAGTTCGACCGCGAGGAATAATAGTTACTTTATGCACTGGATCAGAATCAGGTAAAACATGGCCAACCACAGCGTGACCAGCTTCATGCCAAGCGGTAGTCTCACGCTCTAGGTCGCTCATTACTTTAGCTTTGCGTTCAGGTCCAATTGCTACTTTTTCAAACGCTTCCGTCAAGTCATTATTAGTAATTTTCTGTCGATTAGCACGCGCAGCCAGAATTGCTGCTTCGTTAGCAATATTAGCAAGATCAGCACCCGCTGAACCAGCGGTTTTTTTAGCTAGCGCATTTAAATCAACCGATTCATCTGCGGGCTTGTTTTTAAAATGAACTTTTAGAATCTCAAGTCGATCTTTTCTTTCCGGCAAAGAAATTTCCACGCGGCGATCAAATCGACCAGGTCGAAGAAGGGCAGGATCTAGAACATCCGCACGGTTTGTTGCTGCTAAAACGATAACGCCCGTATCTTTTTCAAAACCATCCATCTCAACTAGTATCTGATTCAGGGTTTGCTCACGCTCATCATGACCGCCACCCATTCCAGAGCCACGCTTTCGGCCAACCGCATCAATTTCATCAATAAAGATAATTGAAGGAGCATTCTTTTTAGCTTTCGAGAATAGATCTCGTACTCGACTTGCTCCAACACCAACAAACATCTCCATGAATTCAGATCCAGAAATTGAAAAGAAAGGTACTTTAGCCTCGCCAGCCACAGCTCGAGCCAGCATCGTCTTACCAGTTCCAGGATTTCCAACCATCAAAACTCCACTTGGAATTTTTGCACCCATTTTTTGGTATTTTTTAGGATCTTTCAAGAAATCAACAACTTCATATAAATCCTGCTTAGCATTTTCATTGCCGGCAATATCTTCGAATTTGATTTTCTTTTTATCTTCACCATAAAGTTTAGCGCGAGACTTCCCAAAACTCATCGCTTGAGAATTTTGTCCGTTAGCCTGACGCATCATAAACATAAAGAATCCAATAATTGCAATAGTTGGCACGAAAATCATTGCTAGATTCCAAAAAATTTCGCCAGAATTATCAACAGATTTAATCTCTACAGCAGTAACCCCTTGCTTCAAACCTTGCTCATAAATCGTGCCCGACTCTTTAGTCGTTCTTTCGGTTGGTCGCTTCTCATTTTTTGGTGTAACCTTGATATCATTACCTTGAATTTCAAGTTTGGCAATTTCACCTTTATTAGCTCGCGAAATCACATTTGAAATATCAACTCGTTTTAGATTGTCGGATATAATTCCATTCGCTACGGCAAAAACAAAAATCATACCAGTAAAAATCACCCAAAAAACAGCATTTCCCGCCCATTTCGTAAAATTATTCTTCTTGTTATTCTTCATTCTATCCTTTCTCATAATCAACTCTTTCTATTTTAACAAATACTTTAAGTGTTTTCAAATAAAAAGTGCATCCTAATATAAAATACGTAGTCTAATTCTACACCTAAAAATAGCTCCTTAAAGCCAAATCTTTAATCTTTTATTTTACCTCATTAACTAAAGTTTTATTCCAAACTTAATATATAATTTAAGTTAATAACAATTGTCAAATCTAAATTCGAAAAAACTCTTAGAAAACTCTATTTCACGTCCACCTAAAATTTGCGTCCGTGAGCCATTTTTAAAAGTTCGAATGGCATGCAAAAAATCCCAAACTTGTTTTGAAAGCGGAATTTTTCCGGATTGACGAATTATAATTTCGCGCAGAACCTCATAACAAACTTCATCTGAATTCGTGCGAAAAAACTCTCGTTCAAACTTTTGGCCGTCACCAATTTTTGGCAAAATGTCTTTAATTAATGCATCAATTTTACGTTTAATTTTAATTTGATTTTGCCAAATTTTAAAAATTCTATCCAAATCTTCTTGGCTGAATTTTACATTTTTACGGATTCGGTTGCGCGTATATTTCTGACTAAAATTCGTTGAATCTTCTCGCCATTCTAAACCTTTTTCTTTTGCTATGTTCAAAATATCTATCTTTGAAAATTGCAAAAATGGACGATTTATATCAGGGGAATCAAAGCAGGCTATCGCCCGCCAACCGCCGCCACGATTTAGATTTATTGCGAATGTTTCCGCTAAATCATTCTTATGGTGCGCCGTAAAAATTATGGCATTTTCGCGCTTAGCAATTTTTCGCAAAAAAGCATACCGAGCATTTCTAGCTTGTTCTTCACTTGAATTTTCACCTAAATTTCCGTTTTCGAATTCAAATTTAACGCCATATTTTGCTGCTAATTCTTCTACAAATTTTAGATCCTGCTTGCTTTCTTCACCACGAATTCCATGTTCAAAATGTGCTACGATTAAGTTTTTTTGAGTCCAAGCTTCACCTTTCTCTTTTCGAAATTTTTCTACCAAAAAATCCAGTAAAACTACCGAATCAACACCGCCAGAAACCGCCACAAGCATTTTCTTCATAAAAATATTCTACCCGAAATCTTGAAAATCATCAAACCATATGCTACAATTATCACACGTGGTAGCGTAGCTCAGTTGGTTAGAGCGTAGGACTCATAAGCCTAAGGTCGCAGGTTCAATCCCCGCCGCTACTACCAAACAATAAATTTCAGCATTTTAGGCTGGAATTTTTTGTTTTTTAAAAACCCTTAGCTATTAGACTAAGGGTTTTTAACTATATGGTTTAAATTTAATATAAATCTAGATCGGTAAAATCATCAAATGCCGAAATTCGTGCATCGATAAAATTTCGTAGTTCTTTTTTAGTACGGTGGCGATCCCAAGATGCCATTCGTTCGTGTTGTGCCATTTATTTTTCCTTTTTTGTTTTATTTAATATTATGTTACTAATACTACCATAATAATTTCAAAAAGTCAATAGCTAACATTAATTTTATTCTGTCGTTTTTATTGCTTTTTACTTATGTTTATAATATAATTTTATAAAGATTATGGATATTTTAATGAGTTTTGCGATTATTGGGCTAAGCGCGATGATTCACGCTAGTTTTCATTTAAGTGTCAGTATCCTAACTCTATTAAGCGGACACACTTTAAGTCGCGAACGGTCTCATTTGAAATTAGTTAAACTCTCTTCGGCTTTAACTTTCGGCGCAGTATCAGCAACAATTCTACTTTTTTGTTCACTTGCTTTTACTCTTGAAATATTTTATAGCTTCAAACTCTATCAAGCCATCTGGGCAATTCTAATCGGAACTTCTATCGGGACAGCATTTTCAGTTTGGATTTTCTATTATCGCCGCAATTCAGCAAAAACTTCAGGAACTGAAATGTGGGTTCCGCGTAGCTTCGCAAGATATCTCAATCATCGTGCCCAAAAAACTCGTCACTCCGCAGAAGCTTTCTCGCTTGGAGTATCTAGTGTCTTAAGCGAAATTGTTTTTATAGCAACACCAATCATAGCTGCAACCCTCGCTAGCATACATCTACAGCCCGCCTATCAATTTTTAGCCGTAATATTATACGTATCGGTTGCAAATCTTCCGCTTTTTATTATTTCCTGTTTAATTTCGGGCGGGGATCCTTTAGCTAAAATCCAAATCTGGCGAGAAAATAACAAGCGTTTTCTTCAATTTGCGGCAGGGTTAGGATTAATAATCTTAGCTTTAGTAATTTTCATTAATATTTTCGAGGTAAAATTATGAGAGTTATTAAAAGTAATGGTAAGCTGGAAAATTTTGAATTAAATAAGCTAGTTGATAGCCTGATAGGAACTTTTGAAATTACTCAAACGCCAGAAGGTATGAGTAACGACTTGATAAGACAAACCATCAAAGACTTTCACGCTTGGCAAACAGGAAAAAATGAAATAACTAGCCGAGATATTCGCCTAAAGATCAGTAATATCCTCAAAAAAATCCACCCAGAAGCATCGTATATTTATAAAAATTTCAAGAGCATAATTTAAGGAGACTTTATGAAAAAACGAAAATTTGAATTTGATTTAATTGTTCTTGGAACGGGCGCAGGAGGTAGCGCCGCTGCGACTATCGCTGCTAAAAATGGCCTCAAAGTGGCTGTCGTTGAAAACGATCTTTTTGGCGGGGAATCACCTAACTACGGCGAGATTCCAATCAAGGCTCTTTCTCATACTGCAAAAACACTTTACCAGGCCAAAAAAGGCACAAAAATGGGAATTCGCTCTGGTAGCTTAGGTTATAGTTTTCAAAGTATTTTGCGCTGGAAAAATTTAGCTGTTAAGAGAACTGGTGCTCATGACAACGAAGAATTTTATAAGTCAGCCGGTATTTCGACTTTTCGTGGCACGGCTCGATTTATTACTCCCCATGAAATATCAGTTAATCAAGCCCATATTTCCAGTGAAAATTTTTTGATTGCGACAGGCACAACTTTTAAAATACCAGATATTCCCAATCTAAAAAATATTAAATTCTTAACTCCAAGGACTGTTCTAGAAATACAACGACTACCTAAAAGTATTTTTATTGTTGGGGGTAGTCCGGAAGCTGTTGAAATAGCACAAATTCTTGCGACTCTTGGCACAAAAGTATACATCAGTGAAGTCTCAGCACGACTTCTGCCAAAAGAAGATGAAGAAGTCGGCATAACGATTGAAAATTTCATGGTAGAAGAAATGAAAATTTTTGTTTTGCCACAAACTCGAGTCGTTGCAGTCGAACAAGATGGAATGGGTAAAAAAGTTATTTTTCAGCGAGGCGGTAGTGAAAAATTTGTAAGGGTAGAAGAAATTATGATCGCTGGCGAAAGACAACTAAATGTTGATATTGGGCTTGAAAATGCTAATGTCGAATATTCCGAAAATGGAATAGTAGTTAATAATTTCCTCCAAACTTCAGCAAAGCATATTTTTGCGGCCGGTTCAGTCTTGAATGGTAAATTCAGCACGTCTGAAGCTTTATTCCAAAGCCGAATCGTAGCTCATAATATCATAAAACCGCGCAGTAAAATAGCGCCAGATTATTCATCGGTGCCGCGAACAATTGCAACTTTTCCAGAAATTGCTAGCGTTGGCTTAACCGAAGACGATTGTATTAAAAGAGATCTCAGAGTCAAAACTGCAATTGCACCACTTAACTTAATAGCTAGAAGCAACACCGAAGATTTTCGTAATGGCTTTGTAAAACTCATCTGCGATCAACGTGGAAAAATTCTAGGAGGTAGTGTTGTATCCCCAGAGGCTTCAAGCATAATTCAAGAAATTAGCCTAGCTATTCATTTCAACCTAACTGCTCAAGATCTAGCAGATTTACCACACGCTTTTCAAAGTTGGAACGAAGCAGTCCGCATTTGCGCTAGTCGCATTAGATAGCCTCAAGAAAATCAATCAATCATAAAAATAACTCCGCAAAGGAGTTATTTCTATATAATTTCTTCTTGGTTGCGGGAGTAGGATTTGAACCTACGACCTCTTGGTTATGAGCCAAGCGAGCTGACCAGACTGCTCCATCCCGCGATACATTTCTAATTATATAATATTGTCTTTTAAAAAGCAACAGTTTTTGTCAAATTTTAGGATTTTTTAGCATTACCGCCGAATATAAAATTCATCCACTGAATGAAATTACTATCTTCTTTTTGCTCCGTTACTTGCTTTTCTCTATTCTCTGGATATTTCGATAAAATCAAAACATGCTCTCCTGGATTAACTAACCCCAGGTTTTCTCTGGCCGCAAGTTCTTGGTACTCATCACTTTTTAAATATTGGTTTTCGTATTTCAGAGTTTTATATTTAATCTCGGAGATTATTTTTTCACGATTTTTAATCTCTAATTGTAATTGAAGCTTGTAATTCCTCTCCATAGCTGAAATACTCCCCCAAATCCAAGCCACTGCTATAATCAAAGCGCAAACCATAATTAAATTATCAACAGTAAACCAATCTTTTGACGCTTTATATTTAGCTCTTCTAATTTTTGTTTTTAATATTTCGCTATTCACTCTTTAATTTTAACATATTGTTTGTTATAATTGAATAGTCGGGGGATTAGCTCAGCGGTTAGAGCAGTCGTCTCATACACGATTGGTCGCTGGTTCGAACCCAGCATCCCCTACCAAATTCGCCATAAGGCGTTTTTATTTAACTGTTTTTTAAGTATAGCATTGACTTATTATCATTATTATGTTATAATACTATTATCTTGATAAATTATCAAGAAGTAACGCTTAAAAAGAGCTATGAAATATAAAGTTTTCCTTGTTGTTCCATTTTTGCTTTTCATTTCTGCAAAGAGGTTTTTAATATTATAGAAACTTTTTTGCGGAAATGAAGAATACCGCAAAAAATAAAAAAGAAGGGCTCACTTATTTTCCATTTATAGGTGAGTTAAGGTGAAAAAAATGGAAACAACAATATCATTCAAATTGATAATCGGTGCTAACGAAGGTTACACCGATAACAGCGATGAAATTAATCTCGCCTCCATTAATGAGCTGTGGCTAGAGAAAGCTGCAGCAGTGGCTAATTCTACTGGTATTTACATCAGTGGAATAAGTAGCCTCGGTCGCGCCCTATATAGGCACGAATGGGGTTGCCCAGAAGGAGGTGAACCTGTTGTTATTATTACAGGCTCGCTTAATGGTGAGTTCTGTAAAAATGCGGAAGCTTGGAAACAAGCGGTTCGTAAAGTTTCTTTAGGTCTAAAGGAGGACCTAAAGCAAACTACGGCTACGCTTGAGTTTTCCAGCGTAGCCATGGAGTATCTTACAACATAGCTCAAGGTTATAACCGCAGTTTTGCTGCGGTTTTTTCTTTTATTATTCAAAAAATAAAATTACTCCCCACATTTTTAGTGAAAAGCAATTTTAAAATTTAAAAAATGATTATTAATTATTTCTTACGAGAAACTGTTAAAAAGCCGTTTCGTGGATTTTCTTTTACAATTCGGTCTTCTGGAAGATCGCAAGGTGTGCCTTTATCGTTCTTTTCTTTTTTAGCAAAGAAGTAAATTGTCTGTGGTTTTCCACCACGCAAAGTTACTTCGCTTTTATGTAGATAGTATTTCACACCCTTTGAATTTGTCTGACTGTAAGCCATTTTCATCCTTTCAATTAACTACTGTTATGTTTTCATTTTACACTTTAGCAACAGTAGTGTCAAGCATTTCGGCTGATTTTAAATTGTATTTTAAATAAAAGGGTCGTATTTTTTAAGTATTATCTTCAAGATAAGAACGGTAATAATTTTAAATATAATCAAAATAATAATTAAAATGGCGACCACAACCGTCCAGCCCATCAAATCTGGCGTCCAAAAAGGAGAGCTAAACCTATTTATATATAAGCTAGCTTCTGGAAATTTAATTTTGTCATCAATTTTTGCATTGTCGCGGTTGTATTTAGCAAGCTCATCAGCAAAACACTGAGAATATTGCACACCATAGCCAATAGATTGAAATCTCGGATCGCAAACTGCGCGCGCTTTTGCAGTTATTTCAACACCATAATTCTTACTTGCCTGCTCATTCATCTGCTGTTTAATTTTTTCAGTTTCATCAAGATATATTTTTTCTAGCTGAACAGTCGTCGAGGTATTCATATGTTTAGAAGTAAAATCTCTCAATTCTTTCAGTCGCTCAATTGCTTTTTCAAGATTTAGTTCTTTATCTGCTGAAATCACTGCTTCGCGCCGCCTAATCATTTCGACATTATTTAATCTAAGAGCAGTCGCAACCACAAAAAGCGACAAAACTAATAAGATAACCAATTGCCAAATTTTTAACGCCTCAATTTTCTTAAGAAGCTGTTTAATCCTACGTTTTCCCACCACTTTTCCTTATGATAATCTTAGCATAAACACTATAATAAATCAATCTTACAGCTCCTGCTTGATTTTTTGTGCTAATTTTTCACCGACAATTTCGGCAATTTGTTCTTCTGAAGATTCACGTATTCTTTTAACTGAGCCAAATTCGCGAAGTAACTTGCTACGTATTTTTGAACCCACGCCATCAATTTTTTCTAATGCATTTTGAGTTTGTTTTTTAGTTCTTAGATTTGAATGATAATTAATTGCGAATCGGTGCGCTTCATCTCTAATCCGCTGAAAAAGTTTAGTCAAATCGCTAAATTCGGAGTTGCTTTCACCCAGCAAGTTACGAGCGTGGCCGCGCGAATGGCTTTGCGAAAGATGTAAATTTAGTGTTAGAAAATCACCCTCTTGTCGAACTGAAAAATCTCTACCGATTTTTTCGAAGTTTTTATCCAGCCAGCTAGTTTTGAGGTTTGGATTTTGCGTATCAAAAATAATCTCTTCATCACGCTTAGCAACCCCAATCGCCAAAATATCTCTCGGCAAGACTTCTCGCACTGCGCTCAATTGACCTTTTCCACCATCAACCAAAACTAAATCAGGCCGCCCCCATTTTTCATTTCGCTTCGAAAATCTTCGTGCCAAAACCTCTTTCATATGAAGAAAATCATCATTTCCGCCAGTGGTCATTTTAAATTTTCGATATTCTCGCTTGTCGCTCAGTCCATTCGTAAAAACCACCATTGAGGCTACGTTATTCTCACCTCCCGTATGCGAAATGTCATAAGCCTCAATTCGGCGTGGTGGAGTTTCGAGTGAAAGAATTTCCGCTAATTTCGAAAGTGCGTGATCTTTCGAAATATCCAAAAATTCCTCATTCGAAAAAATAACTTGTTTGCCAAGCTCACTCAAATCTCGCAGCTGATTACGTTTTTTTGCCGCCATTTCAAAATTCTGTTCATTTGCAAAGTTAAGCATTTCTTTCTCAATTTCGAGCTGAAGCATTTTTCGCTCACCTTTTAAATATCGCGAGAGCTGGCGTAAATTACGTTTATATTCTGCCATTTTTTGCTGATATTCGGGTGAATGTGGTTCAAAATTTTCCAGCCCAGGAGTTAAACCAATCTGAAAATCTAAACTATTTTTAGCTGGTATTTTTTCGCTCAAATAATACGGAAAGACTTTTCGAAGTAATCGTACCGATTTTTTCACTGCATTAGAATTATAAAATGGTCCAAAATATTCTGCCAAATCATCGAGCGGATTTTTAGTGAAACTGACATGCGGAATTTTATCACGAAAACCGATTCGCACGTAAGTTGGCGACTTATCATCTCGCAAAAGTATATTGTATTGTGGCTTGTAGCGCTTAATCATCTCGCTTTCCAAAAATAGCGCATCAATTTCAGTCTCAACTTCAATCCAGTCAGTCATTGCGATTTCTGCTACCAAAGCTTCAGTCTTCGGATCTTTTCCACGCGAATTTTGAAAATATTGCCGCACACGATTTTTTAAATTTGCTGCTTTTCCAACATAAATAATCTCACCTTTCGAATTTTTATGAAAATAAACGCCAGCGGAATTTGGCAGTTTTTTCAGCTTTTTCGAAAATTGTTCGTTCATGTTTTATATTATAACATTTTTCGAAAGATTTGCGAAAAGGCTTGACAAAATTATTATTATATAATAAGGCTCAGAAGTTATATCTGCGTAATTTCTCACAAAATCGGGTATGCCGATTCGTTCTTTAGAAAGAGGTAGTAAAATGCCATGGTCATATCGTAACAAATAGTGCCGGAGGTGTTGAATATTGGAGGGATTCCAATGGAAGTGTTTTGTTCGACAATAGTAAAGATATAAATAATCTTTGATTTCTGAGCAAGCCCAAACTTGCTCTTTTAAATAAAGGAGAAAAATGATTATTGAAAAAGCTAAATATCCAGATTATCATTACGAATTTTATTATTCTATTTTTAAAGATGGTTCTGAATACTTTTTAGAATTCGATTTTTATGGGCCAGAGATTGATTTTTCGAAAAATCCCGAATTCCAGAAAGAGATTTTCGAAACAATCGGTGTGAAATTTATAAACTGGAAAGTTAAAAATAAAATTGCAAAAATAACCCTTCAATTCCCCGAAAAAGCCTATATTTAATATTTTTTGACAATGCAAGCAAATTTAACATAAAATCAATCTGTTTTGCTACAAATATTGGCAACAAAATTAGCAATTTTCAAGAAAACTTGGTGGTCGCAAATGAGCATTTTTTATATAATTAATGTATAATAATTAATATGAAAGGACAAAAAATGTTTAGTCAAAATTTACAAAAATTACGAGCCGAGAAAAATATCTCGCAAGAACAGCTCGCTGATAAAATTGGTGTTTCACGACAATCAGTTTCAGCTTGGGAGAGCGGAAAATCTTCACCCGAACTTGAAAAACTTATTGCTTTAAGCGAACTTTTCGAAATTAGTTTAGATGAGCTAACTGGCGAAATTTCAACAACGAAAATAAAATTTAATAAAAAAGATCATGAAAAATCCTACAAAAAAGTTGCAATAATTAGATCACTAGGAATGTTTATTTTATTTACAGGTATAGGTATTTCGGCGTTTCTTTCAAAATATGACTCTAGTTTAATACCAAGCCCTGATGTTAAAGCAGGTATAGCCTTAATGCTTACATTCGCTATTTCAATTCCATTATTAATCTTGGCTAAAAATTTTTGCGACGCTACTGATGAAGAGTTGATTGATTCCGACGTAAAGATTGAGGAAGTTTTCTCAAAAAAAGAAATTCAAAATACTAAGAGCATTAAGAATTTTGGCTCAATAACATTAGTATCAATGATTTTTATAGCTGTTGCTTCCCACCAAATAATCAATAATTTCATTAAGAATAATGAAAGCCTAGCAAGTCTAGTTTTTATGATTTTACTCGGCATTGGTATTTCAGTCTCAACTTATAGCAACACAATTTTTCAAAAAATTAATATCTTCAGCGAAATCGCAAACAAGAATAATGAAGAAGATTCAAAAATAGGGTTTTTTGCGGCGATAATAATGCTTTCAATCACCGCAATTTATCTAGCTTATAGCTTTCTTACAAATAATTGGGACTCAGCTAAGCTATTTTACCCGATCGGCGGAATTGCAATTGCAATTTATGCTATTTACGTAAAAAAGAAATAATCATTAAAAAACGCTCAATAACTAAAATTTTGAGCGTTTTTATTATTTAAAATTAATTCTTATATAAGGCGTGCGAATTAGCAGCAACTCTCTCCAGAAAAACTAGCTGCGCTTGACGGATATTTTCATCTCGACCGCGCCAAGCCTGAAGTGCTGGCATCTGAAGAGCTCGTGCATAGCTATAAGTCACACCCCAATCAAAAGGTCCAAGATTGGTTATGGCCTGAAGGTTATCCGTGGCTCGAATTTCGCTCTGCCCACCAGACAAAAATACAACTCCCGCAAGCTCCTTTGGAACGGTTTTCTTTAGAACATTGACTGTTTCTGCAGCAACCTCTCTAGTCGAGGACTGAATAGATGCAGTTCTACCAGCAGATACCATATTAGTTTTTAAAATAGTAGCCCTTAGATCAACATCAAATAGCTTAAGTTCTTCAAAGAGAGCAAACAAAACTCGACCGGTTGCTAAGCGACAAGATTTTACAGAATGACTTCCATCAAAAATTACCTCTGGTTCGACAATAGGAACAATTCCAAATTGCTGACAAGCTTTAGCGTAGCGTGCTAGAATCTGAACATTAGCTGCGATTGCTGCTTCACTCGGCAAGTTTTTTTCTTCATCAACAGTAAAAGTTACACGCCATTTTGCAAAATCTATACCAAGATTCGAATATTTTTTAAGTTTCATTTCTAGAGAGTCTAAGCCAGAAGTTATAGTCTCATCTTCAAAACCAGAAAGCGGCTTAAGCCCCTCATCTAATTTAGCACCAACTAATAAGTTACGACCTTTAAGGTATTCTACAAAATTTATTCCTTGAGAGTTATTCTGTTCTATAGTTTCTTCAAATAAAATTACCCCACTCAAATAGTTCTCGATGTCTGGCGTCGAAAATAACATTTCACGATATCGGCGGCGATTCTCGGCAGTATCATCTAAGCCAATACTCTCGAATTTTTTATGAATATTTCCACCCGATTCATCGGCGGCAAAAATGCCTTTTGGACGAGCTACCATCGCTTTTGCAGTCTTGTGCATTTTCTCAGTCTGGCTTAATTCATTGCGTAAATTTTCTACAACATATTTATCACTATGGATTCTGGAGATCTGCGCAGCAAAAATCGGCTTTAGAATATTATTAAAATCAGACTCCTGCGCCACTGCTAGCGCTGTTTTAAGATTTTCTTCAAGATTTTTTTCATTAAAATATTCAGCAATATATGAAGCTTGAAAAATCTGCTTTTGATAAAAAGAATTTAATGTAAAAGCGGTTTTAATCCTTGAAATTTTTCGTTCATTACCAGCGATTATATATTCACCGTCAGTTAAAACTACGTTTTTAACTCCAAGCTTATTAAATGAATCGATCACATTTTCAGCCGTAGAGTAATCAATTAGGTCCATTAATACAGGATTTTTCAGGTTAGCAAAAACCAAACTTGCTCGTGGAAAAAATTCTCTAGCTAATTCAACATCAAGATCGTCCAAAGAAAATATTAATTTAATATTTTCATGCGCTAAAAGATATTCCCGCAAAGAACTTAAATAGCTTTTAGAAAAATTCGCATCAGCAATATACATCACTTCTGGCACAAAAATTGGCGCAACCCACTCAAGATGACGCGGTTTATTTGACAATATAAAAGATTCATTTTTATGCGAGATAATATACCTCTCTAAAAATGGATATTTTTGTTGTTCAAAATTAAAGTTAGAGAATCCTCTTGGATTAATATTAGAAAAACTCTTTAAATGAGCTGCTTGGAAAATTTTCTCACTCAAAATTACGCCGCCAAAAATACCAGCTCGACGTTTATACTCCAGAGTCGAATCGTCAAAGGTTAAGTCGTAATGAAATAAATTTCGCTCATCACGAAAAACCTTCTCTTCTTCATTAATCTCTAAGAAAATATCTTTTGTCGCGTTTCCAATTGATAAAATTGACGGATTCATGCCCACCTTTTAATTTAATTATGCTTTTGCTTAAATTATACCACAAAAAATATTTTTTCGCTAATAAATTACAAAATCTTAGCTAGATATTTTCCAGTCCAACTTTTTTCAACTTTCGAAACCTGTTCTGGAGTTCCAGTCGCCACAACAGTTCCGCCGCCAGCCCCACCTTCGGGACCCATATCAATTAGCCAATCAGCACTTTTAACAACATCTAAATTATGTTCAATTATAACCATTGAGTTTCCAGCATCAACCAGCCGATTCAAAATTGAAAGTAATCTTTTTACGTCTGCATTATGTAGCCCTGTTGTCGGCTCATCCAGAATATACATTGTTTTACCGGTTGAAGCACGAGCAAGCTCAGTTGCGAGCTTAATTCGTTGCGCTTCTCCACCCGAAAAAGTTGTTGCAGGTTGCCCAAGCTTGATATAGCCTAAGCCAACTTCTTGAATAGTCTTTAATTTTCGATGAATTGCAGGAATATTTTCAAAAAATTCTGTCGCTTCATCAATTGTCATCTCTAAAACATCCGAGATTGTTTTTCCTTTATAAAGAACTTCCAGCGCCTCGCGATTATATCGCTTTCCATGGCAGACATCACATTCTACATAAACATCTGGCAAAAAATGCATTTCAATTTTAATTACACCATCACCCTGACAATTCTCACAGCGACCACCTTTAACATTAAAACTAAACCGACCAGCTTTATAGCCGCGAATATTCGCTTCTGGCGTGCCAGCAAAAAGTTCACGAATTTGAGTGAAAACACCCGTGTAGGTTGCTGGGTTCGAACGTGGCGTACGGCCAATTGCACTTTGATCAATCACGATTGCTTTATCAAGTTTTTCTAACCCCAAAATTTCATCGTGCGCGCCCGGAACTTCTTGAGCACGATGCTTGCGTGCTAATAATTCTTTGCTTAAAATTTCATTCACCAAGGTTGATTTTCCACTACCCGAAACTCCCGAAACTACCGTCATTACGCCTAGTGGAATTTCAACGTCAATATTTTTCAGGTTATTTTCGCGCGCATTCTTAATCACTAATTTTTCATTTTTCTGAATTTTTCGGCGCTTTTTTGGCGTTTGAATTTTATCTTCACCACTCAAAAATTGCCCTGTTAAAGATTTGGGATTTTTCGAAACCTCCTCAGGCGTACCTGAAGCAACAATCATTCCACCATTTACGCCAGCGCCAGGACCAACATCAACAAGCCAATCCGCCGCTCGAATTGTGTCTTCATCATGCTCCACCACTAAAACAGTGTTATGCAAATCACGAAGGTTTTTTAGCGTAGCAATTAGTTTATCATTATCACGTTGATGAAGACCAATCGAAGGCTCATCTAAAACATAAAGCACACCTTGAAGCCCAGAGCCAATTTGTGTCGCTAAGCGAATCCGCTGTGCCTCACCACCGCTCAAAGTATTAGCTGCTCGCGAAAGCTCCAAATAATTCAAACCAACATTGTTCATAAAGCCTAACCTTGAAGAAATTTCTTTTAGAATTTGAGTTGAAATGAACTTTTGCTGTTCGTTTAGTTCTAAATTTTTGAAAAGCTCAACAGCTTCATCAATTGCAAGATCGCAAATTTCTACAATATTCAAACCAGCAACTGTAACTGCAAGAACAACTGGCTTTAAACGCTTTCCACCACAAGTTTGACATTTTCGAACACGCATAAACCGCTCAATATCTTTGCGCATAAAATCACTATCAGTTTCTTTGTGTCGACGCTCAAGATTTGGAATAACCCCTTCAAAAACACTTTCATAAGGCCGACCATTATTCAAAGTCATCTGATATTTTTGGTTTCCAGTTCCATAAAGAATAATTTCGATTGCTTCTTTTGACAGATTTTTAACTGGAATCTTTGTCGAAAAACCGTGAGCTTCAGCTACTTTTTCCAGCAAGCGTAATCGCCAAGTTTGCTCATTAACTCGATTATAAGGTCGAATCGCACCTTCAGAGATTGTCAAATTTTTAGACAAGACAAGCTCTGTATCAATCTCCATTCGCGTTCCAAGCCCCGAACAAGTTTCACAAGCTCCTTGTGGCGCATTAAATGAAAATAATCGCGGTTCAAGCTCGGGAATATGTTCATCTGGGTGGAGTTCACAAGCATAACGTTGCGAAAAAATCTTCACTTCGCCAGTTTCATCATTTAAAATTTCTAAAATTCCACCAGTCATCTCAAGTACTTGCTCAACGCTTTGCGCCAGGCGAGTTTTCATTTCTTTCGAAAGCACTAAACGGTCAACTACAATTTCAATATTATGTTTAATATTTTTTTCAAGTTCAGGGAATTCATCTAAAGCATAAATCACTCCATCTACCCGAGCACGAGCAAAACCTTTTTTCGAAAATTCTTCAGGGATATGCGCAAATTCACCTTTTTTGGCTTTTGCGATTGGTGCTAGTAATATTATCCGTGAACCTTCTTCAAGATTCATAATACTATCAACAATGCTTTGAGGAGTGCGCCGAACCACATCTCGACCGCAAATTGGACAATGCGGCGTACCAATTCGTGCAAAAAGTAACCGCAAATAATCGTAAATCTCTGTTACGGTTGCCACAGTTGAACGAGGATTGCGACTGGTGGATTTTTGATCAATCGAAATAGCCGGACTAAGCCCAGTAATCTGGTCGACATCTGGCTTGTCCATTGTACCTAAGAATTGTCGCGCATAAGAATTAAGACTCTCCATATAACGGCGCTGACCTTCCGCATAAATCGTATCAAATGCCAAGCTAGACTTTCCGCTACCAGAAAGCCCTGTTATAACCACTAATTTATCACGCGGAATTTTTAAATCTACATTTTTCAAATTATGTTCACGTGCGCCTTTAATTTCTAGAAAATCCGCCATTTAAACCTTTCGAATTTATTTAATTATGTTATTTTACCATATTTTTCATAAATTTTCAATTAGGCTAGGGTCTGAAAGATTTCACTTTTACTCAAATTCTTCGAGAATAAAGCTTTCCCATTTTTCACTCTCGTTTGGAAAAATGTATTCCGAAAAAGAAAAATATCTTGTTAAAAAATACGACCATAAGGTCGTATAAAAATTATTTTTTATATTTAAACTTGTAGAGCATTCCAACTAAAACCATACTTGATATACCAAGCATCACAACTAGTAAACTGCCTCTATTGTCATTTTGACTAAGTTGATTACCCACCCCTGTATTTGGCGTATTTGGTTGAGAATTAGAATTAATACTTTTGATTGAAGGAGAAATTGGCTTAGCTGCAATTTTTAGCGATCTAATAGCCAATGATAGTTTAGCCTCTGCAGTATCTATCACAGTTTGTGTTGCAGAATTATCAGCAATAATTAGTTCAGCTTCAGCCTTAGCTAGTTTAACTTCATTAGCTGTTTCATCTGTTTTATCAGCTAGCAATTGGTCTGTGACTCTATTAATCGCATCTTGGAGTGAATCGGCTACCGTAATTTCAACTAAACGCTCTAAAGTGGCAGTATTGCCAGCCTTATCAACTGCAATATACTTAATTTTATATTTTCCCGAGTTAGGATTATTAATATTTAGGCCAACCTCTGTCGCATTATTAGTTAAAGATTGTAAGCCGCTATTTTCATCAGTAGCGCTAATGTCATCAAGTCTAATCGGAACACCTTTACGCCAAGTAATAGGAGCCGCAACAGCTGGATTAAATACTGGTGGAATCACATCAATATTATATTTAATTTTGAGTTTTCCAGAAAAATTCCGAGTTTTTTGGGAAGTAGATTTCCAAGTAGTTGTCGTTTCGCCAATTCCAGTCTTCAAAATTTCAAAATAATAATCTTCATTATTAATAACATTCCGAACGTCACTATTTTCTGCCAGTCGCACACCTTTACCATCAAATCCTATTATCGGACTTTTGGTTATTTTTTGGTCGGTCGAAATATCTATTTCCTGATTAGTAGCATCAATTCTAGTAATTGAGGATTCTTTAAATACTCCAACTTTTGTAATTTGATTTCTAGCAATATTTAGTGTTCGTAGATTTGTAGTATTTTTAAAAGCCGAGACATCAGTTAGCTTGTTATCACTAATATTTAAACTTTTTAACGAAGAAATCATCACGATATTAGACAGGCTAGCTTGAAGAGCTGTCGCCGAATCACTGGCTAAATTATTCAAATTCAAATCTGTCAACTTGTTTAAGTTATACAATGGCGAAAAGTCCACAACTTTATTTCTACCCATATCTACCTGGCTAATATTAGACAAAGTTGCTATTGCCTCAATATTAGAAATATTATTTCCGTAAGCGAAAAATTTGGTGAGGGGCAAGTTTTTAAGGCTTGAAATATCAGTAACTTGATTTAAAGTAATATTCAAATAACTAAGCTGTGTTAAATTTTTTAGCACAGATAGCTCTGTAATTTTATTTCGACCAATCTCTAAATGATTTAGCTTAATAAGTGTTTTCAATGAAGAAATATCAACAATTTGATTGTTATCTAAAAATAATCGTTCCAAATTCGTCAAAAATTCAAGCTGCTTTATAGTTGAAAGTTGATTATTCTTAAGATTTAAGATTTTAGCATTAGCTAAAAACTGAATCCCTTCTATATCCGAAATATTTTTGTCAGAAAAATCTAAATTGGTTATTGAGCGCATTTCGCCAGCAGTAATATTCTGACTGGGAGTACGACTAATACCTTGCAAAGTCGCCAGTGCCTCATTGAGTGCTTTTTTAAAATTTGCGTCCTGAAACTCAACTATATAAGAATTATCCGCCGTAGCAGGATTAGTTGGATTTGCAGCGCTAGCCTGATAAAAAATACTGCGATCTGAGTTTGAAAAAATATTTATTGCATAGTAGCCAGAGCCAAAAATTACGGTCAGAGCCGCAATGACTGGCAAGAGTTTTTTATTTTTATAGATATCCATTTTTGCCTTTCTTCTCAAATAAGTGCTTATGTTAATAGTATAGCTTTATATAGCTATTAAGTCAAGTATTACTACTTTTCACCGCACAAAAATACAACGAAAAACTAGCTAGCTATCTTTCATCAAAGTCTATGTCTACCTTGATGACGCGGCCAAGCCGATCATACTATTGATATTTTTCAAAAATCTATTTCAAAAAATCTCTGACATTTAAAATACCAACAAATTCTCGATGACGATCTTTAATAATCGCAAAACTTTCACCCTGTTTTGTCATTTTTTCAAAAACTTCCAAGGCATTCTTATCGCTCCTAGTTTCAAAAAATTCTCGTTCCATAACCGTTCTAACTCGTTTGCTATCAGCCGATATTTCACCGATTTTATTCATTTTAACCACCCCTAAAACATCTACATCATCTTCATCCATTACTACAAAAATAGATTGTTTAGATTTAAAAAGTTCATCAATCACTAATGGAGTTAAAAGATCCTTTTCGTGCAGAATATCCAGATTATCTCGATCAATCATAAAATCTGCTATCGTTTTTTCGTCCAAATTAGAAATCCGCTCAAACCAAGCTAACTCACGATCGGGCAAAATCTGCTTATGGCGACCCAAAAAATCAAACATTTCCGCTTTTGAATAAAACATCCAGCCTGATTTTTGATTTAATTTTAAAATTCGTTTGCGATTTTTAGAACTGAGCAAATTCCATATTAGGTATAATTTAGGTGATATTTTAATAAAAATTCGATGTGCAAATTGTTTCATAAAATCTGTTCGCGACAAAATAAACGCCAACAAAATTAAACCGAAAGTTATCAACGCCGCATCTTTAAAACTTAAAATTTGCGAATTAAAAAGTGCCATAGCTATCGCCAAAAAAACGCTCACAAAATTTCTAACCCGATTATAAATTGGTATAATCTGCTTTTTAAAAAGTGTCTTTTCAAATCGTTTTTCACCAGCCAAAATTCGTCGTTTAATTTCAAATTCGGATAATTCAATTTCTTTCTCTTTAATTGATAAAACAAAAATCATCAATAGATAAACGAGTCCGGACAATATTAAAAACATATCTTTATTTTAGCATATTTTTACGGTTTAGCACTACCGTTTTATGTCAAAAAATGTTATAATTACATAAATAAGGAGGAAAATGTCTAAAAATAAGTCTAAATTTAGCTTCACCGAATTCATTTCAGCAAATCGCTTGTCTGTTGTTCTTGGAATAATTATTGTTGTATTTTTTGGATTAATGTTTTGGCTATCAAATCAGAATAAAATTGACTTAAGCAAAGTCGATACTCAAAAAGTTATTCCAGCTAGTGAGCAATCGGGCGGAATTGGAGACCATATTTATGAAGGAACTAGCTCTAATTCAAAAGTAGTTTTAATTCAATATGGAGATTTTCAATGCCCAGCTTGTAGCTCCATAAACCCCAAGATAGCCGCCCTAGCAAAAGATTACGGCAAAAAAATTACCATGATTTTTCGCAATTACCCAATTAGTGGTCATCAAAACGCCCTAAGCGCATCCGCAGCCGCAGAAGCAGCAGGTCTACAAGGAAAATATTGGCAAATGCACGATATTCTGTATGAACATCAAAACGATTGGGGAACTGTTAGCTCAACTGAGCGCACCGAGCTTTATAAAAAATATGCCCAAGAAGTCGGCGTACCAAATATTGATAAGTTAGTTTCAGATATGCAAAGTTCTAATATAACGAAAAAAATTAATTTTGATAAGGCTCTAGGGGTAAAGGATAAAATTACCGGAACGCCAAGCTTCTTTTTAAATGGAAAAGAGTTAGACAATAATATATGGGGCGACGACCAAGCACTCCGTAAAAAAATTGATGAAGCCTTAAACTAATCTCACTAATAAAAAATAACCTCCAAATAATTGAAGGTTATTTTTTATTTTTGCCATTTTTATTGTTCAATGTAGCGTTGCCATTCAGCAGGCACCACATCCACCGCAACTATTTTCTTCCTTGATGGAGGAAAATTGATTTTGATTGGCATGTGTTCTCCTTATTAATTGCAACTCACGCGCTTCGACCATTTTATTACTAAAATTCATTGATTTGACGCGAGCCTACGAGTATAATATCAAAAAAAATGACAAAAGTCAATAGATCACGCTATTTTTATGCCCTCCTCAAAACTTAGCTTAAGCGCTTATAGTTATATAATACCTGATTTTAAGCTTGAACACAATAGATTTTTTAAGATTTATAACTTTCGAAAAATTGCCAGAGATGTCTCAACTTTTTTTGAAAGATTATGCCTATAACACCACTCATCAACTGCTTTTGACGCACCAGGCAAAGCATGATTCCCATAATCATCAACTATCACAATCGCCCCTTTTTCAAGTTTTGGCCAAATTAATTTTAACGGATCTAATATCGAATAATAATAATCACCATCCAAAAAAGCGAATGATATTTTTTCAGGGAGTTGAGATTCTGTCAGATTATTAAACCAACCCTTGGTTATTGTTGGCAATTGTTTGACTCCTGATTTTTTAAGGTTAGAAATAAGTTGTTTTTTAGTAGCGAGCAGTTCACCTTTTTTAAAATCTTCACCAAGCGAATTAATGTCTTCACGGGATTTTTCAGGTAGACCTTCGAAAGAATCATAAAGCCAAAGTTGTTTCGAACTCGTCCAAGTTTCAAGTTCTCGAGCTAAGAATACCGACGTCGTTCCGACGTAACAGCCAAATTCAACTACATCTCCAGACAGATTTTTAGTCTTTCGCAGCTCGCGTAAAACAATTTCTATTTCCTGCTGTTCAACTTGATCACTTAATAATTTCATTATATTCTTATTTTAGCATAAAAATAGCCCCAGTTGAGGCTATTTTATCTTGCTTTCAGACTATTGAATAATCGTTCCAACAATATTGAATTTTTCACCATCGCCAGCTTTTATTAATCTACCAGTCACATTAATGCCGCTAGCACCAGCTTCTCCATAAAAGTTTGAGAAATTCGATACTGCATAATACTTACCATCCGAAGTTTTAATACCATATTCGCATTTTTCGACTTTTTCTCCGCTCTTAAGTTGCAAACAAGCCGGAATACCAGATATAGTGATTTCTTCTTCGGTTTTAGCTTTAACCTGATTAGCAATTTGCTGCTGTCTAAACGCTAAATCTCCAAATTTTGCAGCAAGGCCAATTCCAGCGATAAGAACAATTCCTAGCATAACAATAAGTGAACCAGAAACTTTTCGATGAATTGCCTCAATCTGAAAATCTTTGAGTTCTTTCATTCTATAAAACAATTCCCATGATGAATATTACAATTAAGCTAATTCCAGCTAAAATTGCCATAAGTGGCGCGGTTCGCTTGACCCAAGCTTTATACGATACTCCTGCAATTGAGAGACCTGCTAGAAGCGAGGCAATTGTTGGCGCCATCATATTCAAAAGCCCAGAAGCGGTTGCAAACGCAACAACAGCAACTTCACGACTAGCACCAGAAAGTTCTGAGACTGGTGCAATAATTGGCATCGTCGCAGTTGCCAAGCCAGAGCTAGAAGGAATGATGAATGACATCGGAATATAGAATACAAACGCTAGAATTCCTACAAATCCTGAATGAACACCCCTTAGCATATTTTCACCCCAATAGACAATTGTATCTTGAATTCCGCCAGCTTTCATCAAAACACCGATCGCTGCAGCAACCGCAATGATAAGCGCTACTGTTAGCAAATCACCTACGCCAGCAAGAAAAGTATCAGTTGCGGAAATATTTTCTTCCTTAAATTTCTCACGATAAATAACTTTTATTAGCACAGCCGAAATCAGGAACAAGGCTGAAATTTCATTAAAATACCAATTTCCAAGAGAAACGTTATGCTCAAAGCCAAAAATAGTTCCAACAACAGGCAGACCAACTAGCCAAGAATGAATATCATCAAATAGCTTAACCCCAAAATCGCCCCAAGGAATTAAAGAAATAATCATCACGAAAAACGTAACTGCAAAGACGCCCATCACAAACTTACGTTCAAGTGTTAGTTCTGGCACGTTTGTCATATCAAGTGATTTTATTTTTGAGGCTTTTTCGGTATCTTGTTTATATTTACCAGCCTTAACTTTTGCGGCATATCGCATAGTGAAAACAATAGAAGCTATCAAGCTAGCAACGAAAATCAACCCTTGCCAACTTAAAATATTACCCAACTGAATTCCCGCATTTTCGGCGGCAATTCCAGTTGAAAATGGATTAACCGTAGACGCCAAAACACCCGAACCAGCACCAAGGACTATCACCATCACCGCAGTCATAGCATTATAACCAGCAGCTAGCATGATTGGAATCATCAATGCATAAAACGCGACGGCCTCTTCTTGCATACCATAAGTACTTCCACCAATCGCAAATAGAGTCATTAAAATTGGAATCAACCATTTTTCACGACCATTCATCTTGCGAAGAAGAGCGCCAATTGAAGCGTCTAATGCACCGGTTTTCATGACAATACCAAGGAATCCACCGAGAATCATCACGAAAACGATCACATCAAGACGCTCAGCCATGCCTTTAATTGGTGACATGAAAATGTCCCAAAAGCTCTGGCGAAGTTCAATCGTATCACCTACTGCAGCCGATGAGTAGCCTTTATCTTTAGCTTCATCTTTTGAGATTTCAGTTTTCCGATCTTTAACCTCTTCAACTACTTTTAAATTTTTGTTAGTTTCGGCATAGGTACCTGACTGGATTTTACCATCAGTATCACGCTGATAGCTACCTGATGGAACAACCCACGTTAAACCAGCAATTGCTGCAATGATGATAAACAACACACTAAACGCACTAGGCGATTTGAAAATTTTTTTCTTAGTAGGTTTAGTGTTTTCACCCTTTAACTCTGCTTTTTCCGAAGTGTTTTTCTTCGAATTTAATTTCTTGAGAGCCATATTTCTCCTTTTAAAAGTTAATATTTTTAAGTGGCGAAATCCGTAAATTCCGCCACGTTTTTATAGTGTTAAGGCAATAACTGCCTTAATAGTATGCATTCGGTTTTCCGCTTCATCAAACACAACCGAAGCCCTCGAATTGAATACTTCGTCGGTAACCTCCATTTCAGTTAAGCCAAATTTCTCATGAATATCTTTCATGGTTGAAGTGTTCAAATCATGGAACGCTGGCAAACAATGCATAAACTTAACCTCAGGGTTTCCAGTTGCTTCCAACAATTGTCGATTAACTTGAAATCCTCGAAGTTGATGAATCCGTTCTTCATACGCACTTTCTTCGCCCATTGACACCCAAACATCAGTATAAATGAAATCAACTCCATGCACTGCACCATAAAGATCATCTGTTATAGTTATTTTTGCGCCTGTTTCGCGAGCGATTTCGTGACATTTATCAATCAACTCCTGTTCTGGATGAAGACCACGTGGGGCAGCAATACGAAAATCTAATCCCATCTTTGCGGCACCAACCATCAAAGAATTAGCCATATTGTTTCTACCATCACCAACAAAAGCTAACTTAGCACCTTTCAAATATCCTAAATGTTCTTCAATAGTTAAAAAGTCAGCTAGAATCTGAGTTGGATGAAATTTATCCGTTAGGCCATTCCAGACTGGAACTCCAGCATGTTTAGCTAGCTCTTCTACAGTTTCGTGAGCAAACCCACGAAACTCAATTCCTTCAAAACTTCGGCCTAGAACCTTCGCCGTATCGGCCACAGATTCTTTTTTGCCAAGCTGAATATCATCCTTACCTAAAAACTCTGGATGAATCCCCAAATCTCGAGCTGCCACAGTAAAAGCAGTTCGAGTTCGGGTTGAAGTTTTTTCAAAAAGTAATGCAATCTGTTTACCTTTATGAATTTCGTGTTGAATACCCATTCGTTTCAAGCGCTTAAACTCTGCCGCAGAATCAAGCATAAAACGAATTTCATCAGGTGTAAAATCCAAAAGCGTCAAGAAATGTCGGTTTTTTAAATTGTAAGCCATTAAATCTCCTCTCGCACAATTGGCATTGACATACATCGTGGACCGCCTCGACCACGACCAAGTTCAGCACCTTCAATCTCAATAACTTCCACGCCAGCTTTGCGCAAAGCTTCGTTGGTGACGTAATTTCGGTTGTAAGTGACAACTACACCTGGTGCGATTGCCAAAGTATTTGATCCATCATTCCACTGCTCACGAGCCGCCGCAATTGGATCGCCATTGCCGCAAGGGATAAGCGTAATACTCTCAAGACCAAGAACTTCTTGGAGCGTATCTTTAAGATTTGTTCGATGATAAATATTTGGCTGGCCTGGAACCCCAGAATCCTCCAAAATATAAATATTCAATTCACCATTTTTATCTAGAATCTCAGGATGAACTGTAAATTTATCGTAATCAATCATTGTAAATACAGTATCAAGGTGCATAAAAGCATGAGAAACTGGAATCTCTATTGCGAGAACCTTATTAAAGTCTGAAAATTCAAACAATTTTGCAGCAGTTTTTTCAATCGCTTCTGGAGTTGTGCGCTGAGAAACACCAATCGCCATTGTATGCTTATTCAAGACAAGCTCATCACCACCTTCGATACTAAATTTATTGTAGCGATCATACCAAACTGGAACTTCATCGCCAGGAGTTTTGGCCGCAAAGCGTGGATGATAACGCATAATATATTCCATAAACAAGCTTTCACGGCGACGTGCTGGGAAACGCATTTTATTGATCGTTAGACCATTACCGATAGCCGCAGCCGGATCGCGGGTAAAATACAAATTTGGCATTGGATCCAGCAAGAATGGATAACTATCACGAAAATAGTAATTTAATTGACGAGTTTCATCTTGATCGATATTGATTTCTTCCTTACGGATTCCCGCCATCAATTTACGAACTAGTTCAAGCGGCTCAAATTCACCCAAATATCGCATCAAAGCATGTGTAACATGGCGCTCACCTTGCTTAGACGCGCGAACAAAATCTGAAATAAATCGCCATTTAATCTCTTCGTTATAAAGCGACTCTGCCACGAGCTGGTCAAGATAAAGAACCTCAACTCCGCGCTCACGCAAAACTTGCGCAAAAGCATCGTGTTCAGCTTGTGCTGCTTCAAGATATGGAATATCATCAAACAACAATCGCTCCAAATAATCTGGCGTCAAGCCCTCAAGCTCTTTGCCAGGACGATGTAAAATTACAGTTTTGAGTTTGCCAATTTCACTATTATTCCGAATCGGCTTTTCGTTCATATGCCCTCCTAAATATGTTTATGGTTTAATTCTACCATAGTTTAACTTTTTTAGCAAAGATTGATTTATATACATATTGATGTTATAATAATAAAAGTTTAGTTCATTAGGAAGGGGTGAATGATATGACAGTATATATAATTGGCCACAAACAGAGGTCAGGAACAATTGAACTTAACCTTACTTCAGACCAAGAATACGGGGTTAAAATTAAAAACCCTAGTGTCCTTATGGACATATTGTCTGCATACAAAAAAATAACAGGATATAAAAAGTTTATACACTGGCACGGATTGACTTTTAAAAAGAAAGAGTCTGTCGTATCCAACAGCACTACAAGTTTGGGCGCCTGCGACAAGGACTGGTGTAATCATTGTAAAAAAGGTGATTACACCAAATGCCCAAATAGATAATTTTAAAAAATAAAGCTCTCGTAAGAGAGCTATTTTTCTTGCTTTTTCTCACGTAGAGCTTTTGAAGCTTGAGCCGCAGCTGCTTGCTTTGCAAGTTTTGAAGACATCGAAGTATGATCATGAACAACCACTTGTGGAAATGGAAATTCGATTCCATTTTCATCAAAAGCTTTTTTCAGCATTCGTCTAAATTCCCCCGTGATATCCCACTGCTGGCCAGCTTTCACGCGACCAATACAGTTAATCTCAATTTCACTATCCAAGAATCGATTTACGCGCGCAAAATGAATTGGCTCTAAAATATATTTAGCATATGGCATATCTTTTTCTGCCATTTTCTGACCAACTGCATTAACAACTTGTTCTAAAAAATCAATGTCGGTAGCATAAGCTACGCCTACCGTAAAATTAATATTAGCATAACGAAACGACATATTAGTTACGCTTTCGTTAGCGCCATTACGGATAGTGTGCAACTTACCATCACGATCGCGAACTTGGGTGATTCGCAATGAGACATTCTCTACCCGACCAACAATTCGCCGGCCATCAGCGTATTTTTCGATTGTATCGCCAACGCGATATTGATTTTCTAAAACAATAAATATTCCAGCGAGAATATCGCGAATGGTATTTTGAGCACCAAAGCCAATTAAAGCACCAATTAATCCCGCCCCTGTCGTTAATTTAGCAACATCAACGCCAAAATTCTGTAGCACCGCTAGAGAAACATAAATCCAAATCGCAATGTCTAGCCCCGTCTTTACCATTCGAGAAATAGTCCGCGATCGTTTCTGAAGTTCTTCAGATCTCTTATAACGACCAATTTGACGCTGGTAATGAAATAAAACATCAATTACACGATGCGTCAAAAAAGAAATTAGCAGCGCAAAAAGCACCAACAAACCTGATTCAATCAAGTTATTTTGCGCGAATTTCATAAGATTATTCAAAAAATTATCCATAGGGTTATTTTACAATATTTTAAGCATAAAAACAATGCTTAATTAGCTCTACAAACATAAAAGGCGATTACCTGAAATCACCTTAATGCATACCCACTAAATATTCCTATGGAATTTCGCAGTTAGTTGTTACATCTTTATTATTGAGCTGAGAAACTGTGAAGTTCTTACAGACTCCTGCATTTCCTTCCATCTGAAGCGCAAATTGGGGAACAGATAGACTAGAAGTTTCATATTCCAAGCGGCTTTCAACGCGACGGAATTTATTATTAGCTCGACCGGTGCTATCAACTTTTGGTTGAACACCATTAAAATCTATTCTCCCACTGCGATCGTGCAATAATTCGACCTTAAAATCCGTATCCGTATAGAATGGCGTTAGCCGCAAATAAGTCTTCTCTAGATTCGCCGGAATATCACCAATATTAACTATTATCTCGCAAGCATAGATACTTGTAGCTAGATTTTGTGAACAGGTTACTGGTGTAAAATCACTAGTACTGCCAGAATCCCCCGTACGTCGTTTAGCTGGGAGAGTTGTAATCCTCCTACCGCTATCTTTAACAGGGTAATACAACTGTTCATTTAATCCATTAGCATCACCAAAGAATGGTGTATCTAATTCGCTCAAATTATTACCGCTCGCTCCTATAAATTGAGCTTTCAATAGCGCAGGGCGATTAGTATTGTTATTCCAGTCTTTAGCACTAGGCAGCGAATAGTTATTGCCTAAGCGTGGAATTTCTAGCAAATTAATGGCTGGGTTATTTTTATTCGCCAAGTTCTTTTTTGAATGCCAAGAAATACGTACGCGATTGAATGAACTTGTCCCGTTCAACGGAATCATCTTGGACTCGCCAGCATTAATTCCTCCTATAAAATCAGCTGTATTACGTTTAATTTTAACGCAGGTATAAGCTTGATCTAGCTGGTCGTCATTACTAGTAGTGCTACTAGTTTTACTAGTGCGGATCTTAACTTCGCCATTAGTTGCAGTTACTAAATTTGCGGCAACTAGTGTATTACAACTACCACTATTGATAGCGTCTGCCATTTTAATACAATCAGGTGAAGTTGCCCCGCCAGAACAACTAGCGTTATATTTAGATAATAAGCGCTTAGCATCTTCTACTCCAGCTTGAGCACTATCATAAGCACTCTGCGAAAGATCTTGGTTGGAAGCGTTTTGATTATCACGGATCATAATCTTCATAAAACTTGCTACAACCAGCGATACAAAGGCGCATGATACCGCAACCAAAAACATTGATACCCCACCGCGTCTAAATTGCTGTTTTTTCTTCACATTCCTCCTTAATACCTTATTGGCAGTTCCTTAGAATAAGTCGTGCGGATAGTTCGGCTCGCAGCGCTAGTTTGCTTATTCGCCCACAGATAAGAATCTGCTCGCTGGTTAATTATTTCCGACGGTTTATCTGGATTCTTAATATCAGAATAAGCCGTTCGCCATGGCAAGAATCTATTAGTCAAAATTGGGCCGTTAATTGTTAATTGCCGCGAACAATTAGCCTCATTAACATAAGAAATCGTGTCATTATTAGCATTTTGAGCACAAGTATTTACCACACCGTTACCGCGAGTAATCAGCCAAGCGTCAATCCGATTAACTTTATTAGAGATTCGGATATTATCAGCGACGATAATTGTTTGCTGAACCCCATTGGCAATATTATTTCTTGAAGTTATATCGCCATCAATCAACAAGTTTTTGGCATAAATCACCCGCGTCCAACCATCGTTGTATCTTTGGGCAGTATTATTTGCGCTACCACTCAAAGATATACTAGAAGAAGGATAGTTTGAAGAAGTATAGTTTTCTACCGCGATCCTGCGCGCCGGATCATTTTTAGCGGCACTACCATATAGCGCTGTGATTGCTGCGATATGACCATCTTTATTTCGACCAATCAGATTTTCCCAGCCAGCAGAAGCGCTACCAAAATTTAATTTAGTCTGAGTATTTGAAGAAGCCGAATTAAAGCTAATAATCCGTCCATTCCGACCAGTCATCGCTTCAAATTCACTCCAAGAGCTAAAAGTGCCTTTAGTCTCATAAACCGAGCTGCTTGCTTTAATTCCTTTGTTAGAGAAAATGCCTCCGCCCCAGACCTGAAGTTTTGGCTTTTTAACAACCTTAAAACACAAAGGTGCAGAATGACGCCATTCTTTACCAGCCACCTGAGCTTGTTGTTCTGATGTGTCACTATCCTTTAGAATGCGTGGTGAGACAGAGATCGCAAAACAAAAGCGAGTCCCGATTTGTGCATTTTCCGGCACAGAGAAGTTTTGGATAGCGCTGATATTACCAAAATTCGTTAATGTCGCATTAGCCCCAATAGAATTATCACCACTACCAGATTTTGCAACTACACCACAATTAGCTGCTGCATTATCAAACTTGGACTTATAATGTTTACACGGATCTTTCTCTTCATTATCTATTTGGGTTGGGGCAGGGATATTTTCTTTGCGATTCGGAACTTCCCACTTAGTAATAACCCATTGCGTATTGCTTGGCGTTTTGGTGTTGCCTCCATTTTTGATTTTTGGCACACCCGTAATCTTAGTGCCAGGCTCACCCTCAGTTTCACCACCACAAGGGCTACTACCACCATTGCTCATACATGGCTGAATATCATTTTCATAAGGAACATAGACACAGGCTGGGTAGGTAGCAGAGTTATGAGCCGAATTTTCAAATTGATAGCCATCATTAATAGGTCCCATATTTTTACGACCACCCTTAGCCGTCCAAGTAATATCTGTACAGAAAGTTTTACCAACGTGTTCTGGCCTTATAGTGAGACCGAGATAATTTGAATTCATCTGGTTATTTTTACCATCTCCTGCTTCAGCAAATATTTCGCCCTTACCCTTATTAGCTCGTTTAATATTATTCTTCTTAGCATAATTATACAAAGAAAGATGATCGGTGCCAATTATTCCATGCGCAGGGCCGTAATCTCTAAGGCCCCGAATAATAACTTGGTCAATTGTATCATCTGTTGCATCGCCTAAGTTTTTTAGCTGATGGTTGAATTCAATCTTTTGGCCAACCTTGGCAACAATTGGTCCATTTCCTTGTTTACCCACAGTTTCACGGACGGTTTTATCGCCCTGCTTAACCTTCACAGAACTGCGAGCTTGGGTTTGATATTTAATAGGTTTTTCTCTATTAATCTTAACTTTGATATAACTACTAACATCACAGCCATACGCAAAATAATCAGGACCCTTATCACCAATATTAGATACTATAGGCATATGTGGGTAGTTTTCTCTCATAACAACATTGAATCCATTCACAGGGTTAATTGTATCAGGATCGGTATAACGAAATGCTGCATGAGACCATCCATAATAAACCTGACGACTATTCAACCCATAGGCAGACATACAATAGAACACTCGTGCATTAACTACACCATGATATTTACCATTTTCATCTGGTGTTCTTGCAACATTAGAAATATCAATCTTAACAGGGTGAGATCCTCCAATCTTTATATCACCCGTATGAGTTAAGCTAGGAATGTATCGATAATCTTCACCCATATACTTCACGGCAGAATCAGGAACGGTTCTAAGGTAAAGCGAGACAGGCCTTTTATCAAAAAAATATCTACAAGCCTTGGATGCGCCATATAGCTGGATTGTAGCTTCATTAGCATCACTAGTCACATTGACTTCGTCAGTATACTGACCTGCATTATCATCTTGACTAACGTTTGGTCTTGCCCCTGATTTTGTCGACCACATATGACTAACAATTCCAATCCTAGAATTCTGGTTACACTTATTATCTAAATGTTGAGATACTGTAGTAGCCTCAGCTTTTTTAAAATTAACTGCGGCAGCTAAAAATATAAAGCTAAGAACAAAAACAGTAATTTTTATAACTTTAGTCATTCAATTCCTTCATATTGCTATAAGAGTTTATAAAGTTGAATTTCCAGCTTGGATTATTATTATTCTCAATCATTTTAGCAAGAATAGAAAATGATTCCTTTTGTAATCCAGAATCTCCTTTTAATAAAGCAGTCGCATATAGCGAATAGACACAATTAGGGTCTTTTGTGTAATTATCTCTAGCTTTAATATCAGAAATTAAAGTACTAGCCCTCTTATTTAAATCTTTCTCTTCAGCTAATTTATTAACCTTATCGATAATATCTATTTTACAAATTTGACCGGTAGCATTAATTTTTCCCATGTCAACATTTCTAACTTTTGTTTGGGCTTCTAGCATCCCCCATGTCATTACTACGTTTAATACTACGCTAGCAAATAGTAAAAAAAATATCAAAAAAAATCTAGACTTTTTTATCTTTGATGGTCCTTGTTCTATACTATCCATATTCCTCCCGTTTTATTCTCTACGTCTATTTAACCACGAGCATGATAAAAATTCAAGTTTTTATATATTCCAGATGTAAAAGAAAAAGCTCTCATCTAAAGATGAGAGCTAACAGCTAATAGATTTAATTCTTCTTTTTAGAAAGAAGAAGAGCACCAAGGAGTCCTACACCTAGGAATCCTAGGCTAGAAACGGCTTCACCAGTATTTGGGAGTTTGTTTTTAGTCTCTTCTTTTTTGTCTTCGGTCGCTTTAGGCTTCACAGTTTCAGACTTCTTGCTTTGGTCTGGAGCTTTGCTGTTGTCGTCAGGTTTAGCTTGTCCACCCTTATTATCGTCACCAGGTTGTGGCTCTGGCTTTGGTTGTGGTTTTGGATCAGGCGTTGGCGCTGGATCTGGTTGTGGTTTTGGATCA
>ERZ773065.233-NODE-233-length-36201-cov-2.880457_pt1 | contig 36201 bp, 33 predicted proteins | sample MGYA00580623_ERZ773065 | MGnify/ENA primary metagenome ERZ773065 (study PRJEB29015, sample SAMEA2738017) | human oral metagenome | biome: human oral; feature: human-associated habitat; material: dental | place: China | collected 2047 ... | reverse complement strand
CAGTCTGCTTCTCTTGCTACTGCAGGTCTAATACAGCTAGGTGTCGTCTTTTTTGTTTTTGGTTTTTACAATTTCTTTATTGCCATCATCGCTCTATGTATTCAGATTCTTTACTTTTATTTCATGGTCAATAATTCAAAGCACGTTTCTAGACACTATGAAGGAGTTCGTAAATATAAAGACAAAATTGTAGATATTTTTAATCAATTAATTATCAATCTTAAACAAGTTCGCTCTCTTAATTTAATCCCAAATCTCAACAATAAATTAAATCGTTATCGTGAATCATGGCGCATTCAATCTACTCATCGTTACAAATATATTACCAACCGTTATTGTCAAATTCCTGCCGTTGTTTATTTTGGTAAAGCTATTTTATATATAATTTTAGCTTTCTTAGTATTCAACCATCAGATCACTATTGATAAATTTATCCTTTTGATTGGTTATTTTGAAATTACAATCAAAAGCGCTGAAGATATTTTGGAAGAATTGCTTAAATTAGGTGATTTTAATGTGCGCGTTAATCGTGTTAAATCAATTTTAGATTATACAGTTGATAACAATATCGATTATGGCAGTATTGAAAATGATTACATCGAAGGTTTGGTAGTTTTTAATCACGTAAATTGCACACTTCAAAATCGCCAAGTATTAACTGATATCACTTTCAAGGCCTTGCCAAACGAAATCACTACTATCGTTGGCTATTCTGGTGCCGGTAAAACCGCCGTCATTGATTTGCTTTATCGCTTACGGCATATTAAATCTGGCAGTATCTTAATTGACGATGAAAGTATTTATAATTATTCTAATAAAATTTACAGTTCCAATGTTTCAGGTGTTTTTCAAAAAGCCTTCACTTTTAAAATGAGTATTAGAGACAACCTCTCTCTCATCGACTCTGATCTAAACCATCAAATTGCCGCCTGTAAACGTGTTGGTATTCATAAAGCAATTGAAAAATTACCCAACAAATACAATACTATTATCGACGAAGATCAACGCATTCTAACTGAAGGTCAAATTCAAAAATTAGCTATTGCTCGCGCAATTTTATCTAAAGCTGAAATTTTATTATTTGACGAAGTCACTAGTAATGTCGACACAGAAGCTACAGGTGATATCATAAAAATCATAAACGACCTTAAAGATGATCACACAATTATTATCACTACACATAAACCAGAAATTATGAAAATTTCCGATCAAATCATCGTCATGAAAAATGGTCGCGTAGTTGCCAAAGGTAAAAATTCTGAAGTTTATAAAAAATCCGCTCTTTATCGCGAGCTATACAACGCCACATACATCGCAACCAATAGTTCCGATTCGGAAAATTAAAGCATGCTATAATTAATCAGATATGTTATCTAAAAAATATCGTTTTCATTCGCGTGGTGGTATTAAATATACTTACAAAAAAGGTAAAACTATTCGCACTACCAAACTTTCCCTCGTTTACGCTCCAAATAAATTTCAAAAACAACGTTTCGCCGTAGTAGTATCAAAAAAAGTTTGCAAAAAAGCCGTTGATCGCAACCGTATTCGTCGTCGCGTTTACGAAGCTATTCGCGCCGAATTACCAAATTATAAAGCTTCAAACGATTGTATTTTTATTGTTTTTAGTCGTAATATCAAAACCATCGATTTTATAGAACTCCGAAATACAATTCATAGTCTTCTCCAACAGAGTATGATATAATAAATCTATGTTTCAGTTAATTGATTTAATTATCGTCAATCCGATTGTTAATATTTTATTTGTAATTTTTAACTTTGTTGGTGATTTTGGTGTTGCTATTATTTTATTTACAATTTTGGTTAAAATTCTAACATGGCCCCTCATCAAGCGCCAAATACACCAAACCAAACTCATGCGCAAAATTCAACCCGAACTTGCCGAAATTAAAAGAAACTGCAAAGGGAATCGTCAACTTGAATCTATTCAAATGCTCGACCTCTATAAAAGAAACAATATTAAGCCGTTTCGCTCAATTCTTACTACTGTTATCCAGATACCAATTTTTATCGCAATTTTTACCGCCATCAATGTTGTCGTCGCCCCTACTACTAGCAACAATATTTCCAGTCGCGCTTACCCTGTCACCAACTCAATGGATCGTATCAGTAGTATCATTAAAAAACAAAAATCTTATCTCAAAGACCCAAAAACAGCTTACGATTTTAAACCAAAACTACTCAACACCATCGATCTCTCCGCTAAAGCCGGCATCGGTTCTATTAGCGCGATTATAATCTTAATTTTCGCTATTTCTTCCGCCCTAGCGCAATATTTCGTCTCTAAACAATTAAATCCCTCTACCAAGAAAGGTGGTTTTAAAAAATTAATACAAGAAGCATCCAAGGGTAAGGATCCTAACCAGTCCGACATGAATGCAGTTATTTCTCAGCAAATGACTATCATGATGCCAGTAATGATGTTTTTCATCGCAATCAGTCTGCCAGGTGCATTAGTTTTTTACTACCTGCTAATTAGTTTAGTTTCCTTAATTCAACAAAAAATCATTCTCGATCAAACTGTCGACGAGATGGAAATTTCCGCCGATAAAGCAATTATTAAAAAACTAAACAGCATTAAAGAAGCGGAAGTTATTCAAAACAAAAAATCTGGCACTCGTATAACTCGTATTTCCGCCCAAGATCGTAAAAAGTCCACATCATTAAACAAAAGGAGAAAACATGAATAGGGAAGAATCAATTAGTTTTGCCACTAAATATTTAGAAGATTTACTATCATTTTTCGGAATCAATGTTGCCGTTTATTCCACTGCTGAAGAAGATGTTATTCAACTTTCAATTCCATCTACTTCTTTAAATTCTCTTTTAATTGGTAAAAACGCCGATAATTTACGTTCACTTCAACACATAGTTAATATGTCACTTATTGCTAAAAATGCCGAACTAACCCGCGTTAACGTGGACGTTGCCGATTACAAACGCCAACGTGCTGACCGCATCGAGCATAAAGCCGAAAATTGGATTGCAAAAGTTCGCGAATCCGGCGAACCTATGACTGTTGAATTAAATCCAGCCGATCGTCGAGTTGTTCATAAATTAGCTGAATTCTATTCTGATATCACCACCTACTCCGAAGGTGAAGGTCGTGACCGTCATTTAATCATTGCCAAAAAAGCAGACTAACTTTTCTTTGCTTTTTTCTTTGCCGGCTTAAGTTGTTTTTTGATGTATTTTTTAATTTGACTATAATCTTTGTCGCCAGCTTCCGGTATTACATAAGATACTCCACCGATCGTTCCAGTTGTCACTAAGTCACCATCATTCGTGTTAATTAAAGAAATTTGCTTAATTTTCTTCGCTGAAATTTTACTCATTATTTTTACACCAGTTTTCATTTCTCCCGCACTAAAATCAGTCGATAAATTATTTCCTAATATATTCACCAAACCTAAAATTTGCCCTAAATCAAGCTTCTTTTGGGTAATTTTATTTTTTATCGCCATTAAAATTTTCTGTTGGCTATTACCACGAGTCAAATCACCATGTTCAGTTCCGTATCTTGCTCTCGCCAAACCCAGTGCTTTTTCTCCATCCAAATTCACTGGCACGCCGGCTTTAATAAAAGTTTTGGTTGGAATATCTTGGATATCTTCATCAAGTGTCACCGTAATACCACCCAAAGTGTCAACAATTTTCACCAAAGAAGACCAGTTAATGTGTGCAAAATAATGTAAATCTATTCCAGTTACGCTTTTCACCTGCTTAGCCAGCGCTTCTGCACCAGTTTTTTCTTTTCCAGCCTGTTCTTTATGGCACCAGTAAACCTCATTTATTTTTTCCGTCCCCACCGCGCAGTCGTTATTTACTTTCAAATCTCTCGGCAAGCTTAATAATTTTACACTTTTATTTTTTTGATCCAAACTTACCACCATAATTGAATCAGTCAACTGTGACCCATCATGTTTACCTCCTCCGTTGGTTCCATTCATGTCATAACCCGAAGTTCCAAACACTAAAATATTACTCAAGCCATTTTTATCTTTTTTTAAAGGAGACTGAAGCACTTCCACTCCTGAATACTCTGCCGCATGGAGAAAATATCTTCTCCTATTGTTGCCATTATTACATCAAATAAGCCTGATTTATTATTGGTTAGATTGGCTATCAATTTATTCCCAGCTAAAAATCCACCACTTACTAAAAATAAAAACACAATCAAGGCTACCGAAAATTTTTTATGCCTCAGCCACCAAGATTTTTGTTTTTTGATCGAATTTTTTATTTTCTTCTTGCCAAACAGATCTTCATCTGTCAAACCAAAATCCAAGCTTTTTACTGGCTTTATAAAATCTTCCAAAGCCTTTTTTTCTGCCATTTTTCGTTCACGTGCTCTTTTTTGTTTTTCCATCGCCAACACATATCGCCTTGGCGCTACATCATACTCTAAGCCAAGTTTTGATACAGATTTAACTTTTCGCCGGCTTAAACCGTCAATAAACTTATCGTTCTTTTGCATTTATGCTATTATTATAACAAATGTCAATCAAATTAACGAAAAAGCAAAAGCTTTTATTAGACTACATCGATGAATTCATCAAAAATACCGGTTTTTCACCGTCGTATCGTGAAATTGCCACTGGATTAGGCTTAAATTCACCTGCCTCCGTCTCTGAACATGTCGAGAATTTAGTCAAACTCGGAGCCTTAAAAAAAGCCCCAGGCACTGCCCGTTCTCTTGAAGTTGTAGATTTTAGTTATCCTGAAACCACCGAACTCTTCAACCGTCAAATCAATTTGGTCTCTCATGCTGATGCTGAAATTTTACGTCAAGCGGCCGACATCTTAAATATCACCATCCAGTCACCACCAGAGTCAAATCAAGATTTGTGATATAATCAGGTCATGAAAACAACCAAATCTTCACTTATTTCTGTCGTTATTCCAGTCTACAACGAAAGCCAAGGTATTTCCGATTTTCTTCAAAAACACCTCCTACCGGTTTTAGATAAAATTACCGAATTTTCTTTTGAAATTATCCTAGTTAATGACGGTTCCAGCGACGATAGTTTAAAAATCATCCAAAATCTTGCTGAAAAAGATCAGCGCATTGCCGTACTTTCTTTGTCTCGTAATTTTGGCAAAGAACCCGCCCTTGCTGCCGGCTTAGCGCACGCTTCTGGCGCGGCTGTCCTAACTATTGACGCCGACAATCAACAACCACCTTCGATTATTCCTGATTTTATTAAAAAATGGCAGGCTGGTGCCGAGATCGTTACTGGCGTTCGCGATCATTTCACCAAACACGGCTTGATTCAAAAGGCTGGTTCCAAACTTTTCTATAAAATCCTTCGTAGTATGGGTAACAAACATACCGTCCCAGGTTCCACTGATTTTCGCCTAATTGATCGTGTAGTTATTGACGAATTTAACCGCCTCACCGAACATAATCGTATTACTCGGGGCCTCATCGATTGGCTCGGCTTCCGCCAAGAATACATCAAATACACTTACGGCTCTCGTCTCGCCGGCAAACCGTCATATAATCTCAAAAAACTCTTCAATCTCGCCATCGATAGTTTCGTTTCTATGTCCACCACTCCACTTGTCATTTTTGGCTACATCGGAGTTTTCATTACTTTTACTAGCACAGCTTTAGGATTATTCTGTATCATCAACCAATATATTCTCGGCGACCCTCTTCACCTCTATTGGAATGGTGCCGTCCAGATGTCGATTTTCATCACCTTTCTAGTGGGGTTAGTCCTAATTTCCCAAGCCATCACTGCACTCTATATTTCCCATATCCACACCGAAACTCAAAATCGACCACTCTATCTCATTGACCGCAAAAACTCCCGCAACATCAACGTGTTATAATAAACCCATGCAAGATTTTGACTATTTAAGTAGCAGTGATCATTATTTTGATTCCGCCTGCCAATCTTTACGACCTCAGCCAGCCATCGACAGCCTAACTAATTATTATACTCAACATAATTCTTGCGGTGAACGAGTTAAATATAATTGGGGGCGTATCACCGACGAAAAAGTTGCTGCCACTCGCGCCAAAATTCTGGATTTTTTGAAGCTAAAAAAGCGCGACTATAGTGTATCTTTCACTCTCAATACCACTTACGGAATAAACCTTCTACTATCACAATTTAATCCCCAAAAAGCCCAAATTACTCAAATTATCACTTCAGATATCGAACACAACTCGCCGTTTTTGGCTAGTATGTCTTTTGCTAAAACTAATCATCTTCCTCGCAAGGTGATTTCTCGTCAGCCAGACGGTTCCATTAATCTTTCTGATTTGGAGCCAAACTCGCTTGTGGTTGTAAACTGTGCTTCCAATTTTGATGGTCGTAAACTTCAAAATATCAAAGAATTCATCAAAACCGTGCATAAATCTGGCGGCTACATCATTATTGACGCCGCTCAAGCCATGGCTCACTGTTCCGACTTACTCCACAAAACCGACGCCGACGCCATCTGCTTTTCCGCCCACAAAATGTATGCCCCCTCGCTCGGTGTGATCGTTATTAAAAAATCTTTCCTTAAATTTATTGATACGAGTTTTATCGGTGGAGGTATGGTTGACGACGTTAATCGCGATACCTATCTCTTATCTTCCGATAATCCAGCACAGGCTTTCACGAAATTCGAAGCCGGTCTCCAAGCTTGGGGCGAAATCATTGCCCTTGGTGCCGCTATTGATTGGCTTAGTAAATTACCTAAATCAGATCACCAAAATCTAGTCAACAACACTTCCGAACTTTTCAATTTTCTTAAATCTCATCCCAAAATTCACCTCATCAATCAAACCAAAAACCCCACCATGTCTTTTTATGTCGAAAATCTCGATAGCCACCTACTAGGCTCCGCTCTAGCCGACGAAAACATCATGGCACGCACCGGTTATTTTTGCGCCCACTACTATCTTGATCACGTCATGCACTACCCGCCGCTACTTCGCCTTTCACTCGGTTACCACAACCGCCCCGAAGATATCACCGCTGTCATCTCCCAACTCAGCAAACTTTAGTGCTATAATAAATCCATGGTCTGTATTGCTGCTTTTATTGTCTTATGTTTTCTTTCACTTGGAGTTGCTTTTTTAAGTATCTTCAAACCAGCCGTCGGCAAAAAATGGTGGCAGGTTTTTAAAAAAGCTTGGTACTGCGTCTTTAAAAAAGTTCGCTTGCAAAAATGTGACACAAATTTCAAAGACGATGTCAAAAACACCATCCTCAAGAAATTCATCCTCAAAAAACCCCATCTAGTCAAACCAATTTCCATCGCCATCGAGGCTGTCTCAGTTCTAATTGTTTTTATCACTATCTGGTCTATCGTTATCGCCATCAAATCACTGTTAGCGCTTTGGGTTTTTGGTACTTGTAATGTTTCTCAGCCCAGCCAATGTGGATTAGGCGCAGAAGCCTGCACTATCGACCAAGCCGAACCTAAAAACATCGTCGAACACATTGGCCGAAATTTTGATGAGTGGGGTCAGATTTTTTCCGCTATCCCAGACCGCCTCAAAACTTGGCGGACCGAAGATTATTTACCTCAAAACTACCAGACTCTTTCCGTTTCCAAAGCTTCAAAATCTCAACCCATCGCCTTAGATATTTTTGACCCAGGTTGCTCAGTCTGTGCCCAAAGCTATAAAAATCAAAAATCCAGCCACTTTTTAGACCAAAACAACACCGTTGTTTTGCCCTATGCCATCACTCTGCCAGACGGCAATGAAAAGTATAAAAATTCCCAACTTATCTCCCGCTTTATCTATGCCACCGCTATTTACGAGGCTAAAAACCCTTCGGCTCAACCCAGACGGCTTGTCGCTAAAATTATCGATCGCCTCTTCACCGAGTATGACCAAAATCACATCAACTACCAAACCGTCTTCAGTCAAGACTTGTCCGAAACTGAAGCCAGGGAACTACTTAAAATTTGGCTCAAAGATTTTAAACTCAATCAATCAGAGATTGAATCCATTTCTAAACTTTCAACTTCAAAATCCGTTAAAAATTACATCAAACACACCGAGGCTGTCGTTACCAACCTCCAAGCTAAATCCATTCCCATCTTAATTTATAACGGTCGCAAACATCAAGGTCTCTTCAAATAGCTAACGCTTTTCTTGACTTATCAATCCAACTCTGTTAATTTTAAATCAATATGCGATCAAAAAATTTGCGACCCAAAAACTCACACAAAAAACGCGTTCAAAAAATCAGAATGATAATTTTTATCTGCTTGCTCGCCGTTTTTTCTGCCGGCGCCTATATCTATATTGCCAAACCTTTTGAAACTACTCCCGATAATGCCGAAAAAACCAAAGCCTCTACTAAAAAGCCTCAAAAATCCCAGAAAAAAGCTCAAACCAAGCAGTCTCAGCAGTCAACCGAAAAACCGGTCGCTCCCAGCAAAACCCCACCCAAATACGAAGGTCCCAACCCAAACACCCTAGATAAAATCACCGGCTCCCTCACTCATGTTTCCGTTAACTCAGATAATCTCGTCATCCGCGCCAATATCGATCAAACCATCTCTGGCGAATGCAAACTTACCCTTTCCAACTCCAATAAAACCGTCATCAAAACCGCTCCCACTGTCAATAACCCTTCCTCCTCCTCTTGTCAAGGCTTCGATGTCCCAGTTAGCGAACTTGGTTCAGGTAATTGGCAAATCAAAATTGTAGTCACTGCCAACAACAAAACCGGCACCATTTCTGGCTCCGTCTCAATTTAAATTCTGGTCATTCTTGTATTTTTCTCCCTGTTATGTTTTACTATTAACAGTAATTAAGGAGATGATATTATGTGTGGAATTGTGGGCTATATTGGCAAAAATAATGCTCAAGATTTTTTAATTAGTGCGCTCAAACGGCTTGAGTATCGCGGCTATGACTCAGCTGGAATTGTCACTGAAAACGAAAAGGGAAATGCCACACTACTCAAAGCCCAAGGTAAAATTATTAATCTCGAACAAAAAGTTGCCAAAAGCAAAAAAATTGACCGTATTGGTATCGGGCACACTCGTTGGGCCACTCATGGTGAACCTAGCGAAAAAAATGCTCATCCGCATCAATCTGGACACCTTTTTTTGGTCCACAATGGTATTATCGAAAACTACAAAGAATTAAAAACCCAAGTCAAAAATCATCAATTCAAGTCCGACACCGATTCTGAAGTTCTGGCAGCTCTAATCAATTCCTTTTATCAAGATGGCAAATATCCACTCTCCAACGCCGTCGTTCAGGCCCTGAAACTTGTACGTGGTACTTATGGTATCGTTGTCTTAAGTGAGTTAAATCCAGAGGAACTAGTCATCGCTCGCTCTGGCTCTCCCCTAGTGGTCGGTACTGGCTCCGACGAAACTCTGATTGCCTCTGATGCCTCCGCCCTAATTGGCTACACTAAAAAAGCAGTTTATCTAGACGATAACGAAGTCGCCACCGTCTCAAAAAATCAAATCTCCATCAAAACTCTTGATTCCCAGCCAGTTTCCACCAAAGTAGAAACCATCCAAACCGATCTTTCTGCTATTCAAAAAGGCGGTTATGAGCATTTTTTGCTGAAAGAAATCATGGAACAGCCTCAATCTCTCGCTGAAACTATCCGCGGTCGCATCAATTCAGAAAATCACACCGTTCATCTCGGTGGACCTAATCTATCTCAACAAGAGTTAAGTGAAATCGAACATTTAATCATCGTAGGTTGTGGCACCGCCTTTAACGCCGGCCAGCTCGCCTCTTACTATATCGAGCAATTCACCCCTAATCTCACCATCGAAACCGTTATCGCTTCTGAATACCGTTATCGCCATGCTCACATCCCCAAAAACTCCGTCGCTCTCGTCGTCTCTCAATCTGGCGAAACTGCCGACACTCTAGCCTGCCTTCGCGAAATCAAAGCTCAAGGCGTCAAAACCATCGGCATTATTAACGCAATCGGCTCCACAATTGCGCGCGAAGTAGATGGTGGCGCCTATGTTCACGTTGGCCCCGAAATTTCCGTGGCCAGTACTAAAGCTTTCACCTCCCAAGCCATCGCTATCTTAATGTTTGGCCTCACTATTGCACAGGCCAAAGGGGTAAAGCCCTCCATCCTTGCCCCGTATATTACCGAAATTGCAGCCTTACCTGCCGAAATTTCCAAGCTACTCGACACTATGCCAGAAAAAATTAAACCCATCGCCAAAAAATATCATAAATACGATCACGCCATTTATCTTGGTCGCGACACTGCCTTTCCCACCGCCACCGAAGGTGCGCTTAAGCTCAAAGAAATTTCCTACATCGATGCCAACGCCTATGCTGCCGGCGAACTAAAACATGGCCCACTTGCCCTTATCGACGATCGCTTCTTTGAATTTTTCATTTTACCCAAAGGGGAATTATTCGACAAATCTATTTCTGGCGTCCAAGAGGTTTTAGCCCGCGGCGGGCACGTTATCGCCATCACCAACGACGAAATCGACTTACCAGTCGAAACTGTCATTAACATTAAAACCAAAATCACCTTACTTTCGCCTATTTTATTCAATATCATTAGCCAACTTTTTGCTTACTACATCACTATCGCTCGCGGTTACAACGTCGACCAGCCACGCAATCTCGCTAAATCCGTGACAGTCGAATAAAACCATGCTAATATAAGCATATGCGATATCGTAGGATACTCTTAATTATACTTCTTCTTATATCAGTTTTTAGTGGCTCTCTCGCCTTAAACCACAAAGTTTTCTCCGGTGGCGGTGCCGGCGAAAACACCCAAAATAACAACGTAAATACAGGATGCGGTAAAAAATTAAATGAATGGTATGAAAGCGGCAAAAATAATGAAAAAAAGTTTTCTTGCTTAATTCGTGGTATACATAGAGAAAAAGGTAGGGGTAGGGTCTTAGAACCAAACACAACCAGGCATAAAATTAGATCTCTTGTATTAAACGGCGCAAAAGGAATCACCAAACCCATAATTAAAACCACCAACGGAGAATACGATAATAAGCTTAGAGGTGGAGTCACTTTTATGTGGAGTTATTTTAAAATCGACAAAAACAAGGATCTCTCTAAACCTAAAACTTTTTCAAATGGCGGGATTAATAGGAGTGAGTTTGAAGACAAACAAGCCGGCATCGAACAGCAGCCTAAAGGCGTGCCCTTTTATCCGGTTAACCGAGCTTGGTGGATGAACTGGGAGCCATATAATGAAAGAAAACCAAAAATCAAAGTAGAAAAAAATCCTAAGTTTGACCTTAAAAATTGCACAAAACATAACGCAGAAGGATATTGGAGACTAGGCGCCAGAGTTATCACCAACAAAAAACCAAGAAGTTCATACCATTACGCCATAAGTGGCGGTATTGATAAATGGGTAGCAGAAGAATATGCAAAAGAAGTTAAAAAAAGTCATAAGAAGTATGATGCTTATGAAAAATTTGTCGTCCCTGATCCTAAAGAAAGAAAGACGTGGAGAATGGAAACTTTGAAAAAAATATTTAACGCCCATAAAGATTTCCTCTATGTAAATAACAGCAATAAAAAAGCAAACTGGGACAAGGGAAACTTCTATATCTTCTGCGCCAACAATCAGCGCAAGCCTCGTAAATTCGAAGCCAACCCCATCAATCAAATCAATCAAGAACATATCTATAGTGGCGAAACAGTTAATGTTTCTAGCTCATTCACTCAAAAAACCTCAGACGGTAGCCTAGAAACCATCAAAAATTTCCCCAAGGTTCAAAATTCTCAAGTTCAGGCCATTGAGTTCATTGTCCCTAAAAACGTCACTAATATCGAAAACAAGGCAAAAGAAAGCAACCTATCTCCTCTCGACTATTATCGGCAAACCTACGGTCAAGTCAAAACCATAGATACTTCAAATGTAAAACCGCCATATCTTGACTACGCAAATCAAGATACCACCACTAAAATCCTAGACCAAACTCCTCGCACCGTTCCAGACGATGTGCCAATCGGCAGTAAATACTGCACTGCAACTGGCGTCTTCCCTAGCAAAATAACTCTAGACCCAAAAAACAAAAGCTTTAGCAAAAAACCAAATTACCAAGTTATTATTAGCGATAAATGGAAAATTTCTAGTCCGTCTTGTCGCACTATCGCCAAAAAGCCAAATTTTCAAGTTTGGAACAACAAACTCCAAACTGAAGGCGACATCAAATCTTCCACCTCAACCAAAACTGAATTTGCCGAACTCGGTCTAAATCCCAACTTTAATAAAATCACCTTTGGCTCTTGGGCTGAATTGGCAGTTTCTGCCAATGGCCAAATCAGTAATTTTAGTTCAGCCGCCGGTCTTGGCTACAGAGATTATGGCTTTGAGCTGTCGGGCGGGACCGATTCCTTCAATATACAAAATTTATCAAAACTCATTATCTCTAATGCAGAACCAGAAAAAATCCAATTAGGTAATGCCGGTATTCATTCCAATCAAAACCTTGCCACTAAACTACGTCAGTATTTCACCAAATCTCATCCTCAAGTTAAACTTATCAATGATTGCAACCAAGCCAGCAATCTAAACACTCTATTGAAAAATTCACCACAAAAAACAATCGTTATCAACTGCGACGGCGATGTTCAAATCAACCAAGATATTGCCTATAGCTTAAATTCTGGCGCCGACAACCTTGGCCAACAACATACCGAGTACGAGGGCATCAAAGACATTCCTCAAGCTCTTATCTTTGCCAAAAACATTAGCCTTGTCGCCAATGTTAAGCGTATCGATGCTTGGCTAGTTGCCGAAAATACCATCAATACCTGCAGCGACAAACCAATCAATAGTGATACTTGCAATAATCCTCTCACTGTCAACGGTCCCATCTTTGCCGACTCACTTAAGCTTAATCGCACTGCCGGCGCTTGGTCTGCATTTGAATACGGACCATCAGGTAGCGGCGTCTTAGGGCGAAATTACACCAATTACGGCGCAGTTTCTCCTGCCGAAATTTTCAATCTTCGCGCCGACGCTTACCTTTGGGCTTACCATCAAGCAAATCTTCGGCCAAAAGCCTCTACAATCTACACTAGAGAACTTGCTCCAAGATATTAACCAAAATCAGAGCCCCCAATAATGGGGGCTTGAATTTTTTTAAAGTTTGCTTTTTGCTTTTTACTGTAACTTTTATTCTGTTTCTGTACTTTGACTTTTTCTTTCTTTTTTTCTTTTTCCAAATGGCTTCAATGGTATTTCGACCATCTTCTTCCCCGATAACTATTTTAGTTTTTTTGCGACTAAATGAATATCTCCATCCGGCAAATCTATAACCTTTCCTTTTTGGTTTTCTATATTCGGATAACTTTCTAACAGCCCCCTCTTCTAGCCAAAATAGATGTTCAGGAATTTTATGGTAATATTCCTTATATTGCTTTTCAGATATATTTTCAGTTATACCAATCTGGATCTCGACAAAACATTTAATATAATCTTCTTGCGCCATAGTGTTGGTATCTTGGAATTCTTCGAATCCATATATAGGCTCAAAAGCATATATACTAGCATCTATATCTTTCATTCCAAGCAAAAATCCTCCAGCATAAAAATTGTAGTAATCTCTTCTCTTAGACCACATTCCGTCTGGTATTCGCGGTACAGTTATATACCACTTACCATTTGGTAATTTCACATAATTATACGCCTCACCTTTCAGTCGGTCATAAGCATCATTGACGCTCATCATCCCGACTCGCGATTCTATACTCATCAATTCGCAGGCCTGATCAAACAGAGCCGCTGCTCCACAGGTTGTTCGTTTTTTAATAATTGCAGACCAACAACTCATTTCTATAGGACTTGGGATGCCACGTTTTCTATCTACATTCTCCCAAATCCAATCATAGATACTTTTAATCTTTTGATAATCAGAACCTTTATTGATTTTTCTCACCAATCTTCGAGTGGCTGCCAGAGCTTCTTGGTCCTGCTTCACTGTGCAGAGCCTTTTCCCTCCAAAGAAGTCACAATGGAATTTATATATTCCATAACCTTCTTTGTCTGAATTTTCGATCCTGGTACCGCGCTCCACTTTGTAGTTCCGGGCTCCGGAACTTTCAAAGAAAGGTACTTTGTCAGAATCTTCTTCATTTATAAATTCCAGCTCTTTTAGCGTATCCGGCATCTCCACAAGCACATCAAACGCATTATCATGCGTTAAATATTCTCGCATAAAGAATTTCCTAATCTCAGTCTTATTATCTGATGTGAAATTAGGATCTGTCTTCGCCGAAGCAAAACCAACTGAGCTGAAAATAAATAATAGCGATAACGAAATCAAAAATAACAGCTTATTCTTCAAGAAAATCACCTACCTTTAATTTTAATTTTATTAGCAAAAAGTAAACTATAAATGTGCATGCAGCGCTTTCAATTAAATTAGAAAATCGCAACCACTCCTATATTTTAATATTTTTATCGCCTTATGTCAAGCTTCAAGCATTTTCTAGCTTATTCAGTCTCCCTGTTGTATAATATTAGTCATGAAGAAAAACCCAGGGTTAATTTTTCGACTTTGTCTCATGCTTTGCGATTCCTCCGCAATCATCGGCTCTTTCTTGTTTGCTTATTTTTTTCGCACCCACATCGACCCCCGTCCATACTACTTTGCTCCCAGTCTTTCTCGTTTTATTCTCTCCATCTTACCTCTAATTCCAGCTTGGCTTATTATTTTAGCCTCCATCGGTCTCTATAAAAAGAAAATTTTCTTAAACAAATCCCATTTTAGCGAAATATTTCGTCTTTTTATCGGCTCAATTATCGGCGTCATGTTCCTTATCGCTTACGATTTCTTCACTCCTAGCAATCTTTTCCCGGTGCGCCTAGTCGCAATCTATGCTCTTATTTTATGTTTTATTTCTTTAACTGTTGGTCGCACTCTTTTACGTTTCTTACGCTGGCTTATCATCCAAGATCATCATGGCTCCATTCGAGTCATTATTATCGGTAATCACCAAAACACTGAGCGACTTGCTAGTCGCATTGTTGATTTTCCGGAAGAAGGCTATGAGCTGGTTGGCATCGTTGCTAAAAACAGCCTTATACCAAGTAATCTCAAAAAATATCAATATTCCTCTCTTAAAACTGCCCTTTCTGCCACCAAAGCCGATGCTATTTTCCAAACCGACGACCATCAAACCGAGCACATTTATAACCAATCCATCATTAACCACCTTTTTTACTATTACGTCCCCTCTGAAGCCACTCTTTCTTCGCATTTTGGCGAACTTGAAATCATCGGCACAATTCCGGCTATGCTTGTCAAAGTCACCCCCCTAATCGGTGATGCCCATATCATCAAGCGCATCACCGATTTACTTCTAGGGGGAATTATGATTATTTTCGCTGCCCTACCGATGCTATTTATTTGGATTATTATTAAGCTTTCCGATCTCCGCGCCCCCGCCACTTACACCCAAAAGCGCCTTAGCCGCTACAATCGGTCTTTCAAAATTTACAAATTCCGCACCATGAAATCTGAATATTCTGGCTTATCTCCCGAAGCGGCCTTCAAAAAAATGGGTAAACCTGAGCTAATTGAACAATATCGTAGAAATGGTGATTTTATCCCTAACGACCCCCGTATCACTAGAATCGGCAAATTTCTCCGCGCTACTTCTTTCGACGAACTACCACAGCTTTTTAATGTCCTAAAAGGTGAAATTTCCTTAGTTGGACCTCGCGCCCTAGTCGCTGGGGAATTGAGCAGTTATGGCAACCGCTCTCTACTTCTCTCTGTTAAATCAGGGCTCACTGGTCTCGCCCAAGTTTCTGGTCGCCGCGATATATCTTTCTCCGAACGTCGCGCCCTCGACCTCTATTATGTCCAAAATTGGTCCTTACTTCTCGATTTACAAATCCTTGTCCGCACTATTGGCGTCGTAATTTTTCGTAAAGGAGCTAAATAATGTCCAACCAAAAAACCAAAAAACCTATCAAACCGCTTAAAGTTGCCCTAGTCTGCGATTGGCTCATTAGTATTGGCGGTGCCGAACGAGTTCTAAAATCAATCCAGAGCCTCTATCCAGACGCTCCAATTTATACCTCTCAGTATCGCCCCAGTCAGATTGATTGGTTCAAAGACACCGAAGTTAAAACTGGCTGGTTAAATTATTTTCCCACTTGGACACGCTACATCATCGGTCCTTTACGTCAATTTTATTTCAATCATCTCGATCTTTCTGATTACGATTTAATAATTTCCGTTACTGGCGCCGAAGCCAAATCCGTCTTAACTCAGCGGGGAACTAACGGCAAAAAAGCCCTCCATATCTGCTACTGCCATGTCCCAACCCAATACTACTGGGGTAAATACGAAGATTATCTTAAAAATCCAGGTTTTGGCTTTTTAAACCCAATTATGCGCCTCGGGCTAAAATTCCTTGTCGCTCCAGCTCGTCTTGCCGATCTTAAAGCTGCCGCTCGTCCAGATTTCTATCTAACCGACTCACATTACGCTGCCGCTGAAATTAAAAAATATTACAACAGGGAAGCTACAGTTCTAAACCCTCCTGTTTCTGTCGAAATTTTTCAACAATCTGTGGAAAACTCTAAAACAAAAATAGGGAATTGTCAAGAAAAGAAACAAACAAATCAAACAACCAAAAACCAAAAAAGTCAAACAGAAAAATCCGAACAACCAAGCCAGCCAAATTCCACACCTGTGGAAAACTCCCAAAGCTCTGTTCGGTTTTCTCCTCCACTTTCACCCGAACAGCTAGCTGCCACCAGCCCCTATTTCATCAATTTTTCTCGTCAAGTCAGCTGGAAACGCCTCGATCTAGCCATTAAAGCCTGCCTAAAAACTAAGCAACACTTAGTTCTAATTGGCGACGGTCCGCTCCATCCTGAATTAGTATCTTTAGCTCAAAATTCCCCACTGATTCATTTTTTCCCTCCCATGACTCAGCCAGAGCTAAAAAACTATCTTCGCTTCGCCAAAGCTTTCATTTTCCCCTCCGAAGAACCCTTTGGCATCGCCCCAGTCGAAGCGATTGCCGCCGGTTGTCCTGTTTTGGCTTTTTCACGTGGCGGCGCCCAAGATTACCTCATACCAGGCAAAAATGGCCTCTTTTTCGATCGTCAATCCGTTAACTCTCTAGTCGAAACCATCGAGAAATTTAACCAACTCCCTCCCCTGTCGCCTACTAAAGTCTCAAACTCTGCCACTAAATTTTCCGAGTCGCACTTCAAATCCACTCTTCAGGATTTCATCGATGAAAAACTTCAATAATTACCTTCTTAAATTTCGTCTTTTCCTACTTATTTCCTTGCCTTTCGCCCTCGTTTTCTCTTATCATCCCCGCATTTCGCTTTCCTCTACTTCCTCGATGAATCTTGAGTTATCAATTCCCCTTCTCTGGCTTTTGCTTTTTACCTTATCTTCACTTCCACGCCTGCCTTACTCTCTGCGCTCTCTGCTCTTAAATTCTCATCCCAAATTTCGCCCCTTCCTGCTTATTTTGTTCTGTTTTTCATTTTTTTATCCTGCCGCTTCCATCTTCTGGTCCCCTAATCCTCTCCGTGCCATCTTAATTTTCGGCGTCTTCGCCTGCCTTCTCATCTCTAGTTTGACAATTTCAGAACTTATTTCCAGCCAAAAAATAAAAACGAATTTATGCAAATCTACCCTTATCAGCGGTGTTTTTACCGCCTTTTTTTGCCTTATTCAGTGTGTTCTCGACGTTTTTCAAGTTCCACCAACCGTTACCCTTCTCTGCCAAGGTTGCAGTTATCAGACTTTCGGCTTTCCTCACCCCAACGGTTTTGCTATCGAGCCTCAATTTATGGGCAACCTTTTAATTGCCCCAACTTTTCTTGCGCTAGCGCTTAGTTTCGACTTTAAACTTCGCCAAAAACTCTTCCAAACCAACTCCCGATCTATCTTTTTTACGGTATCTGCTTTCTTACTTTTTGCGATTTTTCTCACTTTTTCTCGCGGCGCAATTTACTCATCACTCGCTGCTCTCTTTATTCTTTTCGTCTTTCTTCTCATTAAACACCTCAAAACCCATCAAAAAATTACTCATCTGCTCTTAATTTTTCCTCTTCTTACTTTCTCGGTTCTGGCCTCACTCCTTACCCAAGGCCTTTTCGCCCAAATTTCTCCCACCAACGACACCTTTCTATCTGGTGTCGCCAAATCAGTCCATCAACTTTCTCTTGGTAAAATTGATTTCCGCCCCCCACTCAAACCTAAACTTCAGCCTCAGCCAAAATCTCAATCTTTATCTGCTCCCAAACCACTCCCTAGCCCTGTCACTCCAGTTCAAAAATCAGGGAAGTATAGTTCCCTACAAACTGGCTATATCGCCGAATCGACCAATATTCGCTTAAAATTATCTCGCTATGGTCTCGACCTCTGGAAAAGTTCACCCCAAAACCTAATTTTCGGTGTTGGTCTTGGTGGTGCCGGACAATCTCTTTATCAAAAATACCCCTCTCTCGGCTCCCCTAAAGAAATCATCCAAAACGAATATATCACGGTTTTAGCCGAGCTCGGTCTAATCGGTTTTATCATCTTAAGCGCCTTCTCTATTCTGATTTTCTTTTTTGCCTTTCGTTACGCCAATCCATTCTTTCTTGCCACACTTTTTGCCTTTTTCTTGTCTGTCAACTTCTTTTCAGGCTTCCCCAACGCCCTACATATTTATGTTCTCTCACCTGTCCTATACTACGTGCTAGCTAGCTCTCAAAAACCTACTCATTCAAATCTTTGCGAAAAAAACTAGTATCGTAAATTTCTGCACCTTTTTTCAAATAAAAAGCCTGTGCTGCTTCTCGCCCCTTACCAGAAGTAAACTCTAATCTTCCGCAGCCTTTTTCTCGCGCCCACTCCAGAATTGCCTCCCAAATTTTACTCCCCACTCCTTTTCCTTGCGTATTTTTTGCCACTACAAAATCTTCAAGGTAAGCATTTTTTCGAATCCCCGCTCCCATCACAGTTGACACCGATGCCATACCCAAAATTTCCCCATTTTCCACCGCCAACAACAAATCGTGCCACGGCGACGCAATTACCATTTCAAACCATTCCTTTGGAATTTCTCCTCGGTCTCGTCCGCTTCGCGATAGATCAATCAGCAAATTTCTCACCGCCGTTGCCGTTTCGGCCGAATAATTGTTCAATTTTTCAACTTTTACCATCTTATTTCCTTCCTGCTGTTTTAATTTTTTCTGCAATCAACTTTGCTTCTGCTGTAATTTTTTCCGCATCATTCCCCCAGATCGACACCCTAATCATGTTTTGGGTGCCACTTGCTCGCACCAATAGCCTCGACCCCTCTTCTTTCAGTTGTTTCTCGTATTTTTCTATCACTCTCTTCACTTCAGGTCGCAGCTCAATAAATGCTGCCTTTTCCTCTTTTGTCACCTCTATAGAATAGAGAGCTTGTGGAGTTTTTGTTATCACCAAATCGCTCAAATCAGCTTTTTTCTCACTGATAATTTTTGCCACCAATAGCGCCGTCAACATCCCATCGCCCATCGATTCTTTCGGCAAAATCACATGTCCACTCTGTTCTCCACCAATTAAAATTCCTTTTTCTCGCATTGCTTTCGCCACATTTTGGTCGCCCACATCTGTAATTTCTACCTTTACTCCCTGTTTTTCTGCCCAAGTCAATAGACCTTGATTAACCATCACCGTTGAAACTACTGCTTCCAGCCCCAAATAATCCGCAATCAAAGCAATAATCTGGTCACCATCCACCTCTTCTCCCTCGCTCGTCACCATCAAACAGCGGTCACCATCCCCATCAAACGCCACCCCAAAATCCAAGCCTTTTTCCTTTACTAGTCGCTTGATTTCCCCCAAATCCGTACTACCGCACTTTTCGTTTATTTTTTGCCCATAGCTCGCATCAGTGTTAATTTCCACCACCTCTGCCCCAAATTCCTTAAAAATTTTCCCAGCCACCACTGCGGTCGCCCCGTTTGCGCAGTCCATGCCGATTTTTAAGCCTGCAAAATCTACTTTCCTCTCTTCACCACCCACTGGACGCACCCTACCAATATAATCTCTTAAGTGTCCCATATAACTTTCCAGCCCATCATCATGCAAACTAGCCGAATAGCCAGTCATCGTAGCCTCCTCTTGCCGATTCTCCTCTGTTAAGCTTTTTTCAATTTCTTCAACCCCCTCCGCGCTCAGCTTTATTCCACAATTTAGACCAATCTTATCTCCTCGCTCAAAAATCTTCACCCCATTGTCAGTATAAGGGTTATGCGAAGCAGTCACATCAATCGCAAAATCAAATCCCATCGCATAAAAAGCATAATTTATCCCAGGTGTTGCCAAAACTTCCACATTACTACATTCCGCTCCCAATCCCGCCAAGGCTTTCTCAAAATCCCGAATGATCCATTCCGAAGATTCACGCGTATCTCCTCCTAATAGCACCCTTAAAACCCCATCTTTTTTCTGTGCTTCCCCGTATCTCACTAATCCTAGCGCAATCTTAGCCACAAAATCCGGACTAAAGTCCTCTGCTTTTTGCCTAATTCCGTCTGTGCCGAAAAATTTACCCATTTTTGCTCCTTATAATTTTTTCTAAATTCAAAATCACCGCCACCACATCTTCCACCGTGCTTCCCCGCGATAAATCCGAACATGGCCGCTTAAACCCCTGTAAAATCGGCCCCGCCGCCGTCCAGCCACCAAACTGTTCCAGCGCCTTATATAAGATATTTCCCGAATTCAAATCTGGACAAATCAACACATTCGCCTGTCCTGCTACCGCTGAATTTGGCGCCTTTTTCCACCCAATCTGCTCATTTACGGCCGCATCAAGCTGCATCTCGCCATCAACCTTGATATGAGGCTTCTCCGCATGTAACCGCGCCAAAACCGCCCTTATCTTATCAATAGAGGCATCTTTCCCGCCACTACCTAGCGTAGAAAACGAAAGCATCGCAATTTTTGGCTCATCTTCCAGCGTAGCCAAAGCCGTTTCATAGGTTTGGCAGACAATTTCAAATAACTGTTCCTCATCTGGATTCTTACAAGCTGCCGCATCCGCCAAAATCACGGCTTTTTTGCCTTTCGTCATCACAAAACAGGCCGAAAAAGTCTTTTTTTCAATCCCAATTCCATCCCGACAAGCCAAAATTACTTCCCTAGAAGTATAGTCAATTCCCGCTACTAGCCCCTCCGCTTTACCTCTGTTTACTAATTCGCAAGCTTCCACCAAATCTCCCGCCTTAAGACTTTCCACTCTGTCGCTGCACTGCTCCATTGCAGCCTGCACCACAGGGTTTTCATGTTCCGGAAATACCAATTTTACCTTCTTCATAGCACTATTTTACCACACCACCCCTAGTTAGCCGCAGTTAAATCAGTTCAATTTTTATAGTTATACTATCTAAAACCTTCAAAATATTTTCAACGCTCACCAATTCCTGCCATCCTCGCTTACCAACCAAACGAGAGCTTCTCTCTAAAATCTCTACTGGCGTCGCTATCCATTCATCGTTTATACAAAAGGATTTTTGCCCTGCTTCCACAATTTTTCTAATCTGTTTCGTTTGTTTTAATGATTCAATCACCTCTTTTACCGCCCAAGCCTCCTCTTTCTCTACTTTTTGCCTTTTACTTCTACGGAAGGTCGAGACAAATAGACAGTTTTTTTCGTCAAAATTCATCTCCGTCAGGAAGGAATACCGCTCATTTTCAAGTGTTTCCGCGACATTATTTTCAGTAATCTTCCCCAAAATCAAAAATAGCGGCAAAAGCGCATCCTCTCCGGAAAAACCTAAACTTAGCCGTAGATTATAAAACTTTTTTAGTGATACGGGCTCCAAATTTAAATATTGATCATAAGGTATATTCACCCCAAAATCGATGCTCACGTCTTCCAGTTTTTGCCATTTTTTATGTTCCAATAAAACTAGTTCTTGAGTAGTATTTTCTTCAAAACCTACAGAATCCACCATTTTTTCAGCGAAAATTTGCAAAGCAGCTCCAGCAATTTCATCTTCCGAAAAATCAATCTGTAAATTTTCCACTATTTTTTCGATTTGCAAATCCAGATTTTCACTATAACTACGAACTCTTAAAACTATAAACCCAGTTTCAAAAGTCATACCAAAAACAGAGTAATCCAAACAACTAATCCAACCCTGATTCCTCAGATACTGTTGCAAATTTTTAACAAAAATATGCTCATAAAGATGCCCAAGCTGCATATCTGGTGTCGTTTTTACTAGCGCCAAACTTTTCATAACTCAATTTTATCATTAAAAAATATTAGATTATTGCTCCTTCGTGAGTTTGTTATAATAAACCCATGAATATCTACATTTCTGGCATTTCTGGCACTGGCATGGGTCCCTTGGCTTTACTTGCCAAATCCGCCGGCTTCGAAGTTTCAGGTTCCGACCGCGCTAGCGGCCCCGTCCTAAACGACCTCAAACAGGCCGAAATTCCCACAGAAATCTCCTCTCAAGACGGCACTTTTTTGCAGAAAATCCACCAGACCACCCCTATAGATTGGTTCGTTTACACCTCTTCCTTACCCAAAGACCATCCAGAACTTCAACTCGCCACATCTCTTGGCATCAAAACTTCCAAACGTGACGAGTTTTTGAATTTTCTACTAGAGCAAAAACAGCTCAAGCTTATCGCCGTCGCGGGCACCCATGGCAAAACCACCACCACCGCTATGCTCGTTTGGGCTGCCAAGCAGCTTCATCTCCCTGTTTCTTACCTAGTTGGTACTACTCTAAACTTTGCCCCCTCTGGGCATTTTGATCCAAATTCCCAGTATTTTTTCTACGAAGCCGACGAATATGACCGCAATTTTCTCCATTTTCACCCCTACCTCGCTCTAATCACGAGCCTAGATTATGACCACGTCGACATCTATCCCACCCCTGAAGATTACCAAGCCGCCTTTCGTCAATTCGAAGCCCAAAGCCAGCAGGTAATCAAAGAAATCGCCCCTGACCCCCGTCTTAGCCTCTCTGGCGCAGTTCGCCGTCAGGATGCCACTCTTGCCCTCTCTGCTCTCAAAATCGCCTTCCCAGACCTCCCAGAGGCCAAAATCATTAACGTTTTGAATCAATTCCCAGGCGCCAACCGCCGTTTTGAGCGTCTAACTGACGGAGTTTACTCCGATTACGCCCACCACCCCCAAGAAATTGCCGCCACTCTTCAAATCGCCTCTGAAGAAGCGCAAAAACTTGCCAAAAAGGGCATTGTCGTCATCTATCAACCTCATCAAAACACTCGCCAACACCAGGTTAAATCTGGCTACAAAACTGCTTTTTCTCATATTGATCAACTTTTCTGGCTACCCACCTTCCTAACTCGCGAAGATCCAAACCTACCCCTTATTTCACCCGCGGAATTTATCAAAAACCTCCAAAATCCAGCCATTGCCACATCCGCTAATTTAGATTCTAACTTAGCAACTACTCTTAAAAACTACCAAAAATCCGGCTATCTTATTTTGCTCCTCTCCGCTGGTTCAGCCGATTCTTGGTTTCGTGATCTGTTTTTGTTATAATTAGACTAATCATGGGTGGTAATTTCTCTAGTCAATCGCGCAAATTTTTTCTAGATACTTTTAGGTCTTTTCGTAATCTTAAAACTTGGCAACTTTTTCTAATTCTCATCCCATTACTTTTTATCACGGCCACTTTTTTCCGCTTTGATCATCTAAAAATGACCAAACTGCGCAGCGAAGTTCTAAAAGCTGACCAAGCTGAAGACGACCAAAAAATCGCCGCTTCGCTTAAAAAACTCCGTAATTTTACCAGCACCCACGCCGTTATCAGCGTAGTTGAGAAAAACGGTGATACCCGCATCGCTTTTGGCACCGGCCCTTTCTATCTTGAACACCAGTATACTCGCCACGCCACTGCCAAACTGGCTGCCGCCGAAAAAAACACCGACGCCAACCCCAATGGTAATATTTTTGCCAAAGCCATGGCGGTTTGTAAACCACAAGCAATTCAAAATGGCTGGCAATGGAATTCTCCCGCCTATCTAGATTGTTTTACTAGCGAGCTCAATAAATATCCCGCTTCCGATCAGTCCGTCACCACCGCCAACCTCCCTTCCCCCAACCTTTATCGCTACGATTTTGCTTCGCCAATTTGGGCCTTCTCGCTCTCTGGTATTTTTGTGTTAATTTGCGTTATTTTAATAACCGCAATCGTAATTCGCTCTCTAATTTGGCTCTTTTTATACTTAGCTCTAAAAATTATTAAATAACCACCCCTGTTAATCTAATTAAACCCCTTAAATCCCCTTGACACCTTCCTCTTCACGCCATAAGATAAGGTTATATCAATTAAGGAGGAAACATGGCCTACAGTCATACCAACAGTAAAGGAATCACCTATTACCTACATAAATCCGAAGTCACTCTACGCGGTGGTAAAAAGCAAACTATTTATTTCTTCACTAAAACCGAAAACAATGCCAAAGGCGCTCCTTGCGACTTACCAGATGACCGCCAGGTCAACGAGAACCCACGCAACGGTTTCTTGACTCTTTCCAAAAAGAAATAATCGCAATTTGTTATTTTAAAATAAGCCCATTTAGGGCTTATTTTAATTTCATAAACGCCACAACACGAAAATACAATGATTAACTTAATATATATGCTTCTAGATATGAAGACCCAAGCATATAATAGCTTTATATTTTCCAAAATGTTATTTTTCTGCAAAAAAATAACAAAAAATATTGACTTTGGAAAATATCTGTGCTATTATAAACATAACTAACGAAAGGACTCAATGAAGCTACGAAGCTTTAGCGTCACCAACTACAGGTCCTTTAAAGACTCTCAAAAGATAGAGTTTAGTGACGGACCTAAAAATGTCACTGCAATATACGGACCTAACGGTGCCGGTAAATCAAATCTCTTTAAAGCTATGATGTTTTATAAGGGATTCATTCGCATGTCCACACGCTTTGAAGGACAGATTATGCAATATGAAGACTTCATGCTTAGCACTTCTGCGGGAAAGAGTCCAACTTTTTTTGAAGCAGAAATGGAAAAAGGAGATAAAGTATATCAGTATGGTTTTTCGCTACTTCTCGGCACAGTAAAAGACGAATATCTAAGAGTTCGCAGCGGAAACGATCCTAGTTTTAATACAGTTTTTCGCCGCAATTCCATGAATAAAGACGATAGATATGCCGAAAATGGCTTTAGTAACGATTTACTAAAACGTACAAGGCCGGATGCGTTGGTTTTAACTAAAGCATGGGAAGATAATAATAAATACGCAAAGGATGTTTTTGACTGGTTAAATAATTTCAATCTAATCAGCGGCGAGCAATTAACTGCTTTAACCGCTAAAAAGACCATGGAAGATTCTGATTTTAAGCAGAAAGTTTTAGAGCTCCTGCGTAGCGCAGACATGTCCATTCAAGATCTTGTAGTATCCACGGTTGAATTACCTGAGAAGTTCTATAAAGATTTACCATTTACTGAAGAATTTAAGGCTAATATGGACAAGAAGAGTTATGAGGTGTCTACCCTACACGTGGTTCATGATAAAAATGGTGTGGTTTCTGGTGTCAAGAAGTTTGATTTGGTAGCGCATGAATCCACCGGTACAAAGCGTTTTTTTGACATGGCCTACCCTCTCCTTGATACGATAGAAAATGGAAAGATATTGTATATAGACGAGTTTGAAAATAACCTACATCCAGCGGAATGCAAGTTGTTTGCAAAGCTGTTTGAAGATCAAAATAATAGCAAAAAAGCTCAATTAATAGTAAATACTCATTGTACACAATTACAAAACCAGCTAGGTAAAGAAAATATTCGTTTTGTAAGCAAGAATCATAACGAGGAGTCAAGAATCGAAAAGGCACCAAATTATATAAGAAATGATGACGTTTCAATAGAGAGGAAATATAATAAGGGCTTGCTGGGTGCAACGCCAAACGTGAGGCTGTGATGTTGTATCTAGCCATATGTACTGAAGGCGAGAATAGCGAGCCTGCTTTTATTAGAGAGTTAGATAGGGTTTGTAGTGGACAATCTATTAATCAGAGCGGTGCAAGTGTTGCTATTGTACCTATACCATTAAATGGCGTTCATGGACATAATAAGATAATCGAAGCCGCCAATAAGGCTCTAGATTTAAAGTTTCAAAAGAGAATTGATGGACCATTGAGTGATTTTGCGGATGGGGATCGTTTAGAAAAATGGCTTATTTGCGACTATGATTATATGGAAAATCACGGTGTCGTCCTTAGAAAATTTGAACAAACAGTACGCGAAGCTGGCTATAACTTAGTTATTAATAGGCCAAATTTTGAATTTTTCGTCTTAGTGTTATTAGCTGGATTGGATGTAGCAATGGTAGAATCGCCATCTAATTACGAGAAAGCTATAAATACTGCCGTAAATTCTATTAATATTTCTAATACCAAAAAAGGATTCTACGGCGGTATGATGATTCCTAAATACTCAAAGAAACACTATGCAGTACCTACGTTCTTCGGTAAACTATTTGACTTTAATCAACAATTAATTAATAAATTTTGCAAAATAAAGTTTGACAACACATCAGAACACTTTACGGATATGGCTAAGATTATTAACAGGATAAAGGAGTTGCGTAATGATTAGTCTCCTTACTATCTCTAGCTAGAGAGCAGCACCGACGATAATAGAACATTCCTTTTCAGAATGATTTTAGTTCTATAGTCGTGTTCTAAACGTTCCGCTGGTTCGATATTAAAAAATGCTAAATTTGGTGGGGGCGGCTGGGTTCGAACCAGCGACCAATCGGTTATGAGCCGACTGCTCTAACCCCTGAGCTACGCCCCCGCCCACTACTTTATTTTACTACAAAATGATATAATAATTAAGCATAACTATGATAAAGCGTCGTTTCAGATCTGATTACTACAAAATCAAGCTTCGTCGCTTGAGTTATTTTTTGAAGCATGATTTCCTTAGCGTTGAGCGCATAGCGCTTATGATTGCATTTATTTTCTGCATCGCTTGGACTTGGGGTGCGATTTCTTCCATGTCGCGCAACTGGGAGCTTGAACAGCGCGTTGAGGCACGCCAAAGGGAATTAACTCTATTAAAACTCGAAGTCGAAAACTTAGAACTTGAAAATCGTTATTTTGCTTCCGAAGAATACCAAGAACTCGCTGCCAGGCGCCAACAAAACAAAAAATTTCCAGGCGAAACTCTAGTTTACCTCTCAAAAAACAGTCCTGCTGCCAAAATTAAGCATGCTAAAAAAGAAGCTAAACCAATCTTTGAGACTCCACCCAACTTAAAACAATGGATCTCTTTCCTCTTTGGCGCTTAGTGATTTTGGTTATGCTTGTAAATTTTTACTTCCTGCACTAACATCGGCTTAAAGTTTTTGAAGTAAGGCGAAAACTAAAATTAAGAAAGGATTTTATGCTTTTCGCTCGCAAAATTTTTTACAGCCTTTTCATACTTACCTTCATATTTAGTTCAATTCCTTTTTCTCCCCCTCAGACCTTCGCCGTTTCCGCCAATTCTTGCAACGATGTTAGCTTTATCTTTGCTCGTGGTTCAGGCGAGCCAGTTGCTGGTAAAAATTTCAAATCTTTCAAATCAGCCATTAATTCAGTGATTAGAAGCGAGCTAACAATGCTCAAATATAATTTCTACGATCTCGGTAGCTCTACTCACGGCGGGCATAAATATCCCGCTGTGTCGGTCGAAAACCCGAATGTCTCAGTGGGCGCTTATGTTAGCGCCGGTCAAGCTTTCGAGTTTAACCGTAGCGTCGAAGAGGGCATCGCCGAGATAAAATCATATATTTCCGAAGTCACCGCCACCTGCCCAAATACCAAATTTGTCCTCGCTGGTTATTCGCAAGGTGGCATGGTGATTAGTAAATCTCTGCCCAAGCTGCATCCCGATCAAATTCTGTATTCTGCCACTTTTGGCGACCCTAAACTCTACTTACCTGAAGGTTTTGGCGTTGTACCTCCCGCTTGCCAGAATAAATATCTTTCAAATTATCGCAAAAACGTTCCAGACTGCCGTACGGCCGAAGGTATTCTCAAGGCTCTCAAGCCCTATCAAATCAGAAAATATCGCAACAAATTAGGGGCATGGTGCAATGAGGCTGATTTCATGTGTGGGTCCTACTTTGATTTAAGCGGAAGCTTCAGTTCCGATCCTTCTAAAACTTTACTAAAAGCTCATTTAGCTTACAGCAAAGACGGTAGTTTCGTTTCTGCCGCTAAAGTTATTTCCCAAGCCATCAAAAAAGCTCAAAATCCTACAACAGGCCCCCTACCAAATTCCAGACACGACACTGTAATTTTATTAGACACCACTCAATCCATGGATTTATTGTCCAATGAGTTTAAAGCTCAAGTTTTAAAACTCGCCACAAATATTCTTAAAAAGGGCGGAAGAGTTTCTCTCTATGAATATCGTGATTTATCCGATGGTTTTCATCCTCATCAACTTTGCTCTCTAGGCTGCACTCTGCCAGAGCTTAAATCTAAACTTGAAAATGTCTCTTTTGAATATGGTGGTGACGATGACGAATCTCTGCTCTCGGCTCTTAAAACTGTCATGTTAGATACTCTCTGGGAGAAATCCGCTCTCAAGTCCATCGTCGTAATTACCGATGCTGGCTTTCATCAGCCCGACCATGACGGCACCAACCTCAAAGATGTTGTAGATTTGTCTCTCAAAATTGACCCTGTCAGCGTCTATCCAGTTGTACCGACGGATCTACATCCAAACTACCAAGAACTAGCTTCACTAACCGGAGGTAAAGTCTTTGACCCTGATTCTTCGGCCGATTACTTTTCCGATCAAATCGTAGATCGTCCCGAAATATCTTTTGATCAATCCTACTATGCTGGCACCATAGGAGAGACTTTAGAATTTGAATTATTAATTTCCGAACCTACAAACAATTATCGTTTTGAATGGGACTTAGATGCTGATGGAATTTTTGAAACAACCACCAGCTCTCCGGTAGCGTTTTACACCTACCATCAACCTAAAAACGGCTTTGTTCAAGCTAGAGTTATCGATGCATCTGGGCGAAGTAGTTTAATGTCTGCCGACTTAAATATTGCTGCCACTAGCTATAGCGCAGCTAGTATTGCTAGCGCATCTTTCGATTCAATGAAATCGCTTTTATCATTTTCTGCTTCTTCAGCTACTGCGGCTACCTATCTCATCATCAATGATGCTCCAATTGGACTGACAAGAGAAACCAATCTCAAACTAAAAGATCTACCAGTCGGACAAAACACTGCCATCACGCTAATTCCTATTGATCAATTCGGTCGTAAAGGTAGTCCCTACTCGATTAATACTGCTTCGCTGTGGGGGAATTCACCCCCCAAAACTACATCAAAAATCAAGCTCCGTGCTCCGAATACTGGCGTTCGTTAATTATTATGCTATACTTGTTTCAACATGTTAGGGCGGGACCGACATAAAATCACGGCGCGCTACCGTGATTCGGAACAAAAAATTTTTCAATCCATTCGTTTCGTTCTGAAAAAATATGGCATCTACAAACTTTCCGTTACCAGAATCTGCCAAAAACCATTCATCACCGACACCACCTTTTACCGCCACTATCATGGCTTAAATGATTTATTTAGACAAAATCAAGCCAATCTCTTAGAACAACTAGAGCAATTTTTAAAATCAGAGCAAACCAAAAACTTGTCCCAACAAGAATTCATTACTAGATTACTAATCTTAATTTATCGCAATCGGACTTTCGTAGATATTCTCGTTAGAATGCACAATATTGAACTTGCTCTAATCGTCATGTCTAAAATTCGCCCCATACTCACCAAAAACTGGAGCGTCTACGATCGAACAACTAATCAGCGCATCTACACCTTCTTTTCTGCAGAATTTATCACCGAAATTGCGCTTTGGGCGGTTCAAGAAAATTTCAATTTTAACACCGTAGAATCACATGCTCAGCGCCTACAAAATTTTACTACCACCGCCTGCCAACGTTTCAAACACTATCAAAAAATTACTAAATAATCTTATTCTATTGATAGAATTTCGCCGTTTTTCAAATGCAGCAAACGTTGGTTTCTCGAACCTCTAAATTTCATGGTCAAATCTCGCTCTGCCAAGATAAATGGACCATCAATCAAAGCATCTAAACTTTTCAAAAATTCCCACTTCGCTCCGCCAATTTCTTTGAGCTGTTCATAAGTGTAGCCAGAAAAAGACCACACATTCCAACCCAGCTCCTCTTTGGCAAAACGTGAAATTTCCAAACAAGCCTCTGGCTGGAGAAACGGTTCGCCCCCGCAAAAAGTCAATCCAGCCTGGCCCTTAAAACTCCTTAATTCATCTTTTACGTCTTCTATATCTACCAAAACGCCCCACTCAGGATCCCAAGTTTCCGGATTTTGACAGCCCTTACAGTGCGCATAGCACCCTTGAGTCCATAACACCGCTCTCAAACCATAACCGTTTACGATGTTATCATGTTCGGTCGGACCAGATAGACGAATCTGCATTAGGCTTTTCCTACCGCTGCTTTTTCTCTAGTCTTTGCCGCCTCACGCGCTGACTTCTGAGCTTTACCATAAACCCCGTTCACATTATGCTTAACTCGCACCGCTTCTTCTGCTCGCTTTCCGTCATTCCAGCGTTCCAACGATCCCACCAAGTAGCCAGTAATTCGGCGCAGACGCTCAAATGGCACGTCTCCCTCTTCGCGTCCACAAGACGGACAACGCTTCCCTGTAATAATCCCTGAAAAACCACACACTGGATCACGATCCACCGGATGATTTACCGAGCCATAGCCAATATGCGCCTCCTTCATCTTGCGAATTACCGCTTCAAAGGCATCAATATTTTGCGAAGGGTCGCCATCTAATTCAATATAAGAAATATGTCCAGCGTTGCACAAATCATGATATGGTGCCTCAATTTCAATCTTGTCAAAGGCTGAAATCGGATAATAAACTGGCACGTGGAACGAATTGGTGTAAAAGTCTCGATCATTCACTCCCTTAATCACTCCAAATTCCTTACGATCTATGCGAGTGAAGCGGCCAGACAATCCTTCGGCTGGCGTTGCTAGTAGACTGAAGTTTAAATGATATTTTTTACTGTAAGAATCACAACGTTCACGCATGTGCGAGATGATGTCTAAGCCCAGCTCGCGTGCTTCTTCATCTTCGCCGTGATGTTTGCCTACCATTGCCACCAGAGTTTCGGCCAAGCCAATAAAACCAATACTCAAAGTTCCGTGTTTGATCACTTCGCGCAATTTATCATTTGGTCCTAACTTTTCACTTCCAAACCAGTTGCCCTGACCCATCAAAAATGGAAAATTGCGCACATGCTGATTGGCTTGAAATTCAAAACGCTCTAACAGCTGATCGCGGCACAGATCCATCACGCTATCTAGTTCCTTATAAAATTCCGTCCAATCCGCTTTTTTACGTTCACCTAGAGCAATTCCGTTTTTAATACCAAGTCGCACCAAGTTTACAGTTGTAAACGACAAGTTACCTCGCCCCGTTGCCACGCCGTCTGACTCTGGGAAAATCGAGCTAAACACTCTAGTCCTGCATCCCATGGTGGCAATTTCAGACGTATAGTCACCTTTTTTATAATATTTCAAGTTAAACGGAGAATCTAGGAAAACAAAATTCGGGAACAAGCGTTTAGAAGAAACTTCCATCGAACGCTTAAATAAATCATAGTTTGGATCTTCTGGATTATAGCTTACCCCTTCTTTCACCTTGAAAATTGAAATCGGGAAAATCGGCGTCTCGCCATTACCTAGCCCCGCATCGGTTGCGTCCAGCAAACATCGCGTCACCAAGCGCCCAGCCGGCGAAGTATCGGTGCCAAAGTTAATCGAAGTAAACGGCACCTGTGCCCCAGCGCGCGAATGCATGGTATTGAGGTTGTGTACCAAACCTTCCATCGCCTGAAAAGTCTGCTTCTCCACATCTTCAACCGACATTTTTATTACGCTTGCTGGAATTTTCATTTTTTTCAACTTCGTTTCATCACCAAATTTTAAGTCCTCCGGCAACTCCACCTTCAGCTTCACATCTTTAAATTCATTATATTTTTTAATATTAGACTTCAAAGCCTTCCTGAAAGACTTATCCACCCCAGGCGCCATCGCATAATCAAAATTCGGAATCGACTGACCACCATGTTGCTCGTTTTGGTTAGCCTGCAAAATAATCGCCGCCAGCGCCGCATAAGAACCAATCGAATTTGGTGTGCGCAAGTGACCATGCCCAGTATTAAAACCACCATCTGCAAACAGCCTCAGCGGGTCGGTCTGACAACAAGTCAAAGTTCCCGTAGCATAAAAATCTAAATCATGAATGTGGATATCACCGTTATCATGCGCTCCCGCAAATTCAGGTTTCATCAGCAAAGTTTTTGCAAATACCTTAGAGCCTTCTGCCCCAAACTGCAACATTTTACCCATTGCCGAATTTCCATCCACATTCGCATTACTGCGCTTCACATCCGAATCTTCCGACGCATCTGCACAGGAAATTGTGCGATAAATATTCATTAAATTCGACTTCGCCGTTCGTACATTGTTACGTTTTTGACGGTAAGTGATGTACTCTTTTGCGGTTTTCTTGAAGCTTGACTCCATCAAAACTTTTTCTACCATATCTTGAATCTGTTCTACTTGCGGAATGCGTTCCTTAATAGTCTCTTCCGCCAATTTCATCACTTTTTCCGACAACTGCCTCGCGCGGTCACTCTTAAATTCGCCCGTCACCAATCCAGCTTTTTCAATTGCCTCTGCGATTTTAGTCTGGTCAAAGTTTACAATTTTCCCATCTCGTTTTTTAATTTTTTTGAACATAAAAAATACCTCCTAATAATTCAATTTTTATTTTTGCCTTACACTTTTCGTGTCTAGAAGTTGACTTACTGACCTTGTCTCTCTATTGGCCAGTTTTCCTCCCAGACACTACATATAGTGTCTATGTTTAGTTTATGACACTATATATAGCGTGTCAATCCCAAAATCAAAATTTCTATTGTATTTTTTACCACACATCATCCCGCCCCTCTTCTAGCTATTTACTAACCCATCTTTGTTTTATATAATAAACTTATGTTTAAAAAAGGTCAGACTAAAGGTTTCACCATCGTTGAAGTTACGCTTTTTCTAGCTATTACCACCTTAGTCTTAGTTGGGCTAATGACCGGAGTATCTCGCTCTATCAATCGCCAGCGTCAGCACGATGCCGTCAACGATTTGGTAGATTTTTTGCGTCGCGCCTACTCCGAAACAACCAATCCACAAAACTCGCGCGCCGGTACCATTTCTCGTTCCACCTGTTCTGTCTCTTCCAAAAAAATAATCAATAATGCCAGCCAGCCCGGACGTACCGAATGCGCTATTTATGGCAAACTTTTATCTTTTACCGCCGATCCAGACGACAAAGACGATCCAAGCAGGATTTATTCTTACGATCTTATCGGTAATGTATATACCGATAAGTTGATTCAGGGTACGGGCGAAATTTCTACCGATTATGTTCAGTCAGCACTAAAAATCGTCGGCGCCGATATTGTTGCCAAAGAAAACGAAGAAATCATCCCGGCCGGCAATCTCACAGAATATAAACCCCAATGGAGTGCTCGTGTTGAAAGACAAGGTCATGGACATGAGTTGTTTGCTGGATTGATTTTAATTGCGCGTTCGCCTTTTTCTGGCACGATCAACACCTTCATCTATCAAGGAGACAAAAACATCAATAAAGTTGGCGAAATTATGTCTGACGATATCGCCAAAAACAGCTTCCTCCAGCCATTCTTCGCTCAGAATGAAAGCGAAGAGTCAGATCCTGACAAATTTAGCTCTAAATCGGCTATCATCTGCGTTAGTCTTGACAATATTTTTGCAGGGCATAGACGCGCGATTCGTATTCGAGCCGGAAAAGAAGCACACAATACTTCAGCCATTGAATTACTTGCCGCCGATTCACAAGAAAGCAGGGAAGCATGTCCATAAAAAGATTTTTCCATAGTTTTCGCGGCGATACTCTGATCGAGGTTTCGGCTGCCATCACGGTTTTTTGTTTAATCTCCGTTTTATCAATTTCCCTTATGAATCGAGATTTATCTACCATTCAGGGTTCGCTTGAGCTTTCGACTGCCCGTCACGAAATTAATGCCCAGGCCGAAGCTCTACGCTTTATTCATAATTCATATTTGGCCGATCTTAATTTAAGCTCTAATGACAACCTAAGCGAATACGGCCCTCTATGGCATAAATTAATCTCTATCGCCAACAATCCTGCTAAAATTTCTAAATTTACGACATCCGACTGTAGTAATTATTACAACATAAACAACAAGCCATCCGAAGAAGTGCATAATATTTTTAGCGATAAAGCCTTTATTTTGAACACACGCAAGCTTACAGGCAACAATAATTCTCTGATCGATGCCCAGTCTAATTCACATCTTTTCCGTCCTTCTCCTCTTTTGCCACGCGTCTTATTTAACCAGGACACTCTTTACGATCGTGATATCTCTAAAAAAGTTAACATTTCTTCAGTTGAAGGAATTTGGATTATTGCTACTCGCGACGTCTCTCAGTTCAAAAACCCAGAAACTGTTTCTGACGAAAAACTAAAAAACAAAGTTCCAGAATATTACGATTTTCATATCAGAGCTTGCTGGTATGCTCCAGCACGCAGCAACCCCACTGTTATTGGCACTATCGTCCGTCTCTACAATCCCGACTATCAAGCTTCAAAGGATTTAGGAGAATAGTATGAAATTTAGCTTCAAAGCAGCAATTAAATCTAAAACCACTCAAGGCTTTACTATAATTGAGCTTTCGTTGGCCTTGGTTTTTCTTAGTACTCTTCTTCTATCTATCGCTTTTCTATCCATGCACCTCATGGGAATTTATCAAAAAGGACTCTCTATTAAAGCCGTATCATCAACTAGCCGTAACTTAATTGATGATTTTTCACGAACTATTTCCTCTTCCTCTGCTCTATCCAAAGAAACTATTGAAAAAACTTGTAATAGTATGTTCAGCGATAACGTCTCAAAAAATAATTGCAAAAAAACACCATTAAATTTCGTCTATAACCAAGTGTACTATCCAATTTTGATTGATGGGCAAGTTCGGGGTGTTCCTTTTTACGGTTCCTTCTGCACTGGGCAATATTCATATATCTGGAATACTGGCTATGCACTAAATGAAAACCAACATTATAAAGATCGACACATTAACAAAGTTTATAGCTCCCGAAGTGCCGTTTATAAGGGCAAGAAAGAATTTCATTTACTAAAAGTTCAAGACCCTAATTATTCAGTCTGCACCAACAGACTCAAAAATAAGGGACACCCAGATAATTACTATGATGGCGGTCAGGGCGAACCTGAAGAGCTGCTTAGTAGTAGCGAGGATAAGTTAATCTTTTACGATTTTGTCATTTTTGAGCCAACCGTACATGAAAATTCTTCACATGCCTTTTATTCCGGTACCTTTATTCTTGGTACCACTCAAGGCAATATTGATATCGCTAGCAGTAGCGATCATTGTAGGGAGCAGTCCTCATTTGGGTTAGCTACTGAAGCTAATTATTGCGCTATCAATAAATTTAATTTCGCCGCTCAAGCGATAGGAGAAAGTCCAGATTATGACTAAAACTTTTTTCAAAAACCTACATCAATCCAAACGCGGTGCTGCTTCGTTCTTCACCACCATGTTTACAATTTTGCTTATCACTATTATAGTTCTAGGCTTTACTCGCCTTATCCTATCCGAAGCGACTCAAACTTCAAATAATGATCTATCTCAATCCGCTTATGATTCTGCTCTAGCAGGCATTGAAGATGCTAAAACCACTCTCCTTAAATATCACGAATGTCTAGATAAAGGCTATAACAAATCAAGCTCAGGTTCCACGGAAGCCCAAATTTGTTCCAGAATTATCAGAGCTATGCACGATGGAGGTTGCAACACCGTCGCTAGCGCCTTAAATAAAAAACCATCAGAAGACGGTAGCGTCGTTATTCAGGAAACCAAAAATAGTACCGATAAAGGCAACTCTGCCTCCATGCTTCAAGCCTACACCTGCGTCGTCATCAATGAGGAACTAAACGATTATCGCGCAACCTTAAAACCAGATACCTCTCTCAAAGTAATACCTTTGCGTGCCAAAGATTTAAATAATGTTAAATCAGTAAAACTT
>ERZ773065.219-NODE-219-length-37245-cov-25.687631_pt1 | contig 37245 bp, 39 predicted proteins | sample MGYA00580623_ERZ773065 | MGnify/ENA primary metagenome ERZ773065 (study PRJEB29015, sample SAMEA2738017) | human oral metagenome | biome: human oral; feature: human-associated habitat; material: dental | place: China | collected 2047 ... | reverse complement strand
AGTATAAAGATGTGATTATTGCTAAGGTTGTTTCTGCGCAGAAAGTTGAAAATTCTGATCACCTAAATCTATGTAAGATTGATGATGGTGGTGCTAGGGAAAATATTGCTCGCGATGAAGACGGGTTTATTCAGGTGGTTTGCGGTGCGCCAAATGTGCGGGCTGGTATTTTTGTGGCTTGGCTTCCACCAGAATCGATCGTGCCAGAAACTTTTGGTGGTGAAAACTTTAAGCTTGGCGCACGAAAACTGATGGGCTATATGAGCAACGGAATGATTGCGAGTCTTCGTGAGCTTGACTTGGGCGACGAACATGATGGCATTCTTGAAATTTCACCAGAGGTTTTTGAAAACGGCGTTCAAGCTGGCGATTCTTTTACAGAAAAATTTGAATTAAATGATTTTTTACTTGAAGTTGAAAATAAAAGTCTGACTCATCGCCCAGATTGTTTTGGGATTATCGGTTTTGCTCGTGAAGTTGCGGGAATTTTGGGCCAAAAATTTAAAAATCCGGATTGGTATTTTGAGCAAGAGAACCAATCATCCAAAGCTGCAAATATTGAGGTAGAAATTAAAGATTCTGGAATTTGCGAAAAATATTCGGCAGTAATTTTGGATGCTTCAAAAATTTTGAAAAATTCAGCTTTAACAGTTGAAAAAACTTATCTTTTACGCTCAGGAATGCGACCGATCGATACGATTACAGATTTAGCGAATGAGCTTATGCTTGAATCTGCCCAGCCGCTTCATACTTTTGATTTTGATAAACTAGCTAAAATAAATGGCGGTGAAAATATTAAATTAACGGTTCGTAAAGCTTTCCAGGACGAAGAATTGGAGCTTCTGGACGATAAAAAAATCTTAATGAGTGAAAATGATATCGTGATTGCAACAGGGCAAAATGCAGAAGTTGCCGTTGCTTTAGCTGGTGCGATGGGTGGTAATTCAACTGCTATCGATGAGAATACAACACGGATTTTAGTAGAAAGCGCTACTTTTAATCTTTATAATTTACGCAACACTCAGATGCGCCATGGAATTTTCTCAGAGGCAATTACGCGATTTACGAAAGGTCAGCCAGTTGGTGCAGTTTTGCCAGTTTTAAATGAATTTATTACGCGGTTCGAAAAACTTGGTGGTGAGAGAATTTCACAAATCGTATCTATTGCTGAATCTGTGAATTTTGAAAGAAGCCCAATTTCTATAAATCGCGCAAACGAAGTTCTTGGAAAAGATTTTTCTCAGGAAGAAATTATCCAAACTCTTGAGAATGTTGGATTTAAAAGCCTCGGAGAAGATAAATTCCTTGCTCCATTTTGGCGAACCGACATTCATATTGAAGAAGATCTGATTGAGGAGATTGGTCGCTTGAATGGTTATGATGAAATTCCTCTTCAATTGCCACAACGAGCTTTTAAAGCTGTAAAATTTTCTGAAATTGATTTGCTTAAAAAGCAGATTCGTGAAATTTTAGTTGCAAGTGGCGCTAATGAAGTTTTGACGTATAGTTTTGTGCATGGAGATTTGATTGAAAAGGTCGGGCAAAATCCACAAAATTCTTATAGGATTGTTAATTCAATCTCGCCAGATTTGCAATTTTATCGACAGACAATTTTACCGAGTTTGCTTGCGAAAGTTAACCAAAATATCCGTGCCGGTTTTGATGAGTTCTCGATTTTCGAGATTAATAAAACGACACATAAAGCATTAGGTCTGAATGATGAAAATGTACCAAATGAATCGCAACGTATGGCATTTGTTTATGTCAACAAAAAGGGCGAGGGCGCGTTTTATGAAGCCAAAAACTATGCTAATTTCATATTCAAGAAACTTGGCGTTCGGGTTAAATTTGAAAAATTTAATATAGATTTCGCCCCGCTTGCGACTCAGTTTGAACCTAAGCGAGCTGCAATTTTGACTTTCGAAGAGGATGGATCCAAGCAGCTTTTAGGCGCTATTGGTGAATTTAAAAAATCAGTTCAGAAAAATTTGAAGTTGCCAGAAAACTCTGCTGGATTTGAAATTGATCTAGAAAAACTACTAAGGATTGTCAATTATAAAAAAACTTTGCGCAAAATATCTAAATTCCAAAGTGTTGAGCGCGATATTAGCTTGCGTGTTTCGCGAGGGCTAGCGTTTGCGCAGATTTTTGAAGCTTTGCGTGAAAAATGCCAAACTTTTGGCGATGAGATTTTAGTAGAAATATCGCCTATAGATATTTATAAGGTTGACGAAGAAACAAAAAATGTAGCTTTGCGCTTTAAGATTACGCCTTTTAATAAGACTTTAAGCGGCGATGAAATTCAGCAAATTATGAAACAAATCGAGCAAGAAGCTGGCAAAAAACTAAATGCAGAAATAATCTAAGGAGGAGAATGACAAAGAAAAAAACTTTACAAACTGGAACTAGTCGAGGACAGCGGATTGCTATCTGGACAATTTTGATTTTAACGGTTGTATCGACTGCAGCGCTCTATGTCGGCAGTCTTTTGGCTAATAAAAACGAAACCGCTGATGCGAAAGTTCAGCAAGATAAAATAGCTAAATATCAAAAAGCTTATAAAGAATATCAATCGAAAGTTGAAGCGCAAGCAAAAGAATTATCGGCGAAATATTATGATTCTTTCAAGGAATACGAAAAATATCCAAGCGCGTTCAATGCTTCGAGCGTGAAAGAATTAAAAACTAATGATTTGAAAATTGGCGAAGGTGAAGAAATTTCGCAAGAATACGCGGCTTATTATATTGGCTGGAAGCCTGATGGTACAGTTTTTGACGGAAGTTTTGAAAAAGGTGCTTTGAAAACACCGCTGACTGTTTCTAGCAATAACCAGATGATTAAAGGCTGGTCTGAGGGCATTAAAGGTATGAAAATTGGCGGCATCCGTGAGTTGATAATTCCATCAGATAAAGCTTACGGAGCGACTGGCAAAAATAATGAAACTGATAAGACTAAATCAATTCCTGCAAATACACCGTTGAAATTTATAGTTATGATTATTCCTAAATCTGAAGTTAAAGACATTGAGTTGCCAGATTACACTCAATATTTGACGGAGTAAAATGACGGATTTAGTGATTGTTGGTGCTGGCCCATCGGCTCTTTCGGCGGCAATTTATGCCGCTCGAGATGGTTTAAGCGTTAGGGTCTTTGAAAAAGAAGTTATTGGTGGAATTATTTCAACTTCAGAGCTTGTTGAAAATTACCCAGGTTTTGAAAATGGAATTTCTGGAATTGATCTTGGTCAAAAAATGAGAGAACAAGCTGAAAAATTTGGTGCTATAGTTGACTATGGAGAGGTTACGGAAATTCGAGATTTGGGTGATAAGGTTAAGATGAAAGTTGACGACCAAGATTTTGAATCCCGAGCGGTTCTTTTGGCTGTCGGTAATTCTTATCGTAAACTTGGATTATCTCGTGAAGGTGAGTTTATTGGTCGTGGAATTCATTTTTGTGCGACTTGTGACGGGGCGTTTTATACTGGAAAAGAACTAATTACTGTTGGCGGTGGAAATGCTGCCGTTCAAGAAGCTTTGTTTTTGAGCCGGTTTGCGTCAAAAGTTAAAATGCTTGTTCGATCGGAAATAAAAGCTCAGGAGATTTTACAGAAACGGTTACAAAAAGCTATTAGTGAAGGTAAAATTGAGGTGTTTTTAGGTGCTGAGATTAACGATTTACTGATTGAAAAAACAGATTTAGGCGATAAAATAGTTGGTGCAAGAATTAAGCAATATATAGATGGTAAAAATAGTGAATTTAATATTCCGGCAGCGGCGATTTTTGAGTTTATTGGCCTGGATCCGCAAACAAGTTTTCTTGAAGGGTCTGGAGTGAAATTAAACAAGCGCGGAGAGATTATAGTTGACGATAGGTTTAAAACCTCATTAGAAAATGTTTATGCGAGTGGTGACGCGGTTGAGAATGCCGAGCGTCAACTAGTGATAGCGGCGGCGAGTGGCGCGAAAGCAGCAATTGAGATCGCTAAAATACTGCATGAAAACTAGCGTTTCCGAGATGAAAATGTTATAATATCTCTACTATGTATGAACGACAAAAGTGGGGAAGCCTAATACTTGTCTTGAAGAATTTTTTAATCACTGGCATTATTTTTGCCTTAGTGGCGGTTTTGGTTTTCGTGATACAGGGTTGGGTGATTAATTCTAAAGGTGAAACTATCCAGACTGGTCTAGTGCAGTTTGCCTCAAACGTGAGTGGTGCTACGGTAGAGGTTGATGAAAAAACTCTAAGCGACAAAACTAATACTAAATCTCAGGTTATTCCAGGCGTCCATGAATTTAAAATTTGGCGCGAGGGCTATGAAACTTGGTATCGAAAAACTTCTGTCAAATCAGGTCGGATTCTGTGGCTTAATTATGCACGACTAATACCGAAAAATAAAATGACTCAGTCGTTTTTCGAGATTGATAATATAAAAACTATTAAATATTCTCCTGATAATAAAAAAGCATTAGTTATTAGCGAGGATTCTAATAAAATTGCTAGATTCTGGATTGTCGAATTGTCAGATTCTCCAAAAATTACCGAAATTAATCTTCCAGAAAAACTTTTTGAACGAGAGTTGAAAAATGGTGAAAAATATCTAAGCGATATTGCTGATAGCTTAGCTATTGATAGCTTGAGCGAAAATGCTACTCGCGCCCTTTTGAAGTGGAAAAATAGTGAAGCTGAGGATTGGATTCTTGCTGATTTCAATGATGCTTCAAAATCGGTGAATTTGAGCGATAATTTTAGTTTGAACTTCTCTAAGATAAAAACTCAAAACAAGGATTATTCTAAATTTTATACCCTATCGGGAGGTGAACTTCGTGAATTAGATTTGAATAAAATGACTATTTCGGCTAACTTGTTGAGCGGGGTTGTGGATTTTGAAAATTATAATGATAGCAGTTTAACTTTTGTTCGGCAAGAAAAGACCGATCAATTTTCGGTAGGGGTTTTTGAAAAGGGCAAATCAGCTGAGCTTTTAACTAAAGAATTATCATCTCAGCCTAAAATTGCAATTGGTCGTTATTATGGCGAGAATTATGTCCATATTTCAAACAATCAAAAGCTTCAGATTTACAAGGGTTCGGAATGGTTTGGAAAGAATCGTCCTAAATTGTTGAAAGAGATTGAGATTGGATTTGAACCTATAGGTATGTCTTTAAACCAAGAAGGCCGAATTATAAACGTTTTTTCTGATGACAAAACTATTATTTATGATCTTGAAACTAAGGATAGGTATCAGATTAATTCTGGACATCTAAGCTGGCTCGATAATTTTGTGCTATATGATTTTAATGAAGGCAAAATGACGGTGCGGGATTTTGATGGTTCTAATGTCCATGAGATTCTGGAAGCCTCGTCTAGTTTTGGAACAATGTTGTCAAAGGATGAAAAGTTTATCTACGCTTTTAAGAAAAAGACTGACGGTAAATTTGAGCTTGTGAGATTAAAGATGATATTGTAATCAAAATAAAAGAAGAATGACTATCGATAATCATTCTTCTTTGGTACCGTGGGCCGGACTTGAACCGGCACGAGCTAATGCTCACCAGATTTTGAGTCTAGCGTGTCTACCGATTCCACCACCACGGCATTTCGGTTTTGCTTATTTACTCAAAACTGAATCTATTGTATAATAGATATAAGGAAAAATCAATAGAAATGGATAACAAAAATAATTTTCAACCGCAAAATCAAGGGCTAAAAATTCCACCTCGACAACATAGCCAAATTTCAGAATCGCAACGACAAGCTGCGATTAATTATCGGCGCGAAAAAGTTAATCAAATCTACGAAGGAAAAACAGATTATATAACTCCGCAGACAAATCCAATTGTTACTAAATCTGATAGTGCGAACATTTCAGCTCAGGGTGATTCCAGCCAAAATTTTCAGCAAAACCAACATTCTGCTATTCAATCGCAGGTAGAGATATCAAATGGCATTTTTTCTCAGAAAACTAAAAAAGTTATTTCTCCCATCTCTTCCTCAGTGGCGAACAAAAAACAGGGTGCGGTTAGCTATTCTCCGTCTTTGTCTTTGCAAGATAAATCTAAACAGCCTCAAATACAAACTAAAAATCCTGCGCAGGAACAGTGGAAGCGCTATCACGCCGCTTGGCAAAATTATTATCAAAAATATTACGAAAGCTATTATACAGCCGCCCTTGATCAGCAAAAGAAAGCAGTCGCTAATCTTCAGCCGGAAATTATTGAGAGTTTGAGTGAAAGTCAAAGACAAAAGCGAGCTTTATTAAAATTGCGTCAAAATATTGCCGAAAAAGCTCGGGAACGCAGTCAAAAGATTAGAAAATCCCGCCATTTTATACCGATATTGTCAGCGACTTTTGTAGTTTTAATTTTTCTATTTTTGCAATATAATCGGTTGATTTTTGCGACCGTTGAAGCTTATGTTAGCCCTGGCAATGCTACCGCTCAAGAGACGATTCAAACCCCAAATTCAACTGTGGCGGTTGGAAATGAGCCAAAATTAGTCATTCCTAAAATTAACGTAGATGTGCCAGTCATTTATGGGATTGGAAATGATAAAAAATCTCAACTTGATGCAATGAACCGAGGTGTGGCCCATTTTGCTGTGCCTGGTGCGAATAGTGTTCCTGGACAAGCTGGAAATGTTGTTTTAAGTGGTCATTCAAGCAATGATGTTTTTGATAGTGGCGCGTATAAGTTTATTTTTGCTCAACTTGAGAAACTTGAAAAAGGTGATGTGATTTATGTGAATTATAATGGAACTCGATATTCTTATGTAGTGCGAGAGACAGAGGTAGTTTTACCAACAGAAGTATCTAAGGTCGTCAAGGATGATGGTAAATCTTGGTTGACTCTAATCACCTGTACGCCGCTTGGCACGGCTAATAAGCGGCTTTTAGTATTCGCTGAGCAAGTTTCCCCAGATCCAAATTCCAATAAGCAGGCTGAATCTACGGTTGAAGAAAGTAATTCTGCGGTAGAACTTCCACGAAATTCGAAAACATTTTTTGAAAAATTATTTAGTTGGGATTGGAATTAATTTAATTAAAATAAGAAATTTTAAAAGGCTTGAATCGCGGCATGAAAAGCTGTAAAATAGAATTATGGAACACATAATCAAAGATATTAAAGGACGACAAATTTTAGACTCTCGCGGCAACCCAACGGTTGAGGCGGATGTAATTTTAGAAAACGGAGCTTTTGGTCGAGCGGCGGTTCCTAGTGGAGCCTCGACGGGTTCGGGCGAAGCTCTTGAACTTCGCGATGGTGGTTCGGCTTTTGGCGGAAAAGCTGTAACAAAAGCTGTCTCAGCTGTAAATAACCAAATTCGTGAAGCTTTGATTGGTAAAAATGCTGAAGATCAAGAAGCGATTGATAGAATCATGATTGAGCTTGATGGCACAGAAAATAAATCTTCGCTCGGAGCAAATGCTATTTTGGCTGTTTCTTTAGCGGCGGCAAAAGCTGTTGCAAATGCGAAAGGTGTAGAACTTTGGCAATATATCGCCGAAAAAACTAATTCTGAGCCAAGCCTTCCGCTTCCGATGATGAATGTGATGAATGGTGGTGCGCATGCTGGCTGGGCAACCGATATTCAAGAATACATGATTATGCCAGTCGGTGCAAAAACTATTTTCGAAGCAGTTCAGATGGGTGCGGAAACTTTCCATGCTTTAGCAAAAGTTTTGAAATCTAAAAATTATCCAACAACTGTTGGTGATGAAGGTGGTTATGCACCAAAAGTTCAAAACGGAAACGAAGAACCGCTTGAATTGATTTCAGAAGCTATTAAAGACGCTGGATATGAACTCGGTAAAGATATCGCCTTTGCTTCAGACCCCGCTTCAAGTGAATTCTATAAAGAAGAAAAATATGATCTAAAAGCCAACGATGCAGTTCTTTCAAGCGAAGAAATGATTGAATTTTACGAAAATCTAACTTCGAAATATCCTTTCGTTTCGATCGAAGATGGTTTAGCTGAAAATGACTGGGATGGATGGAAGACATTAACTGAGCGACTCGGTTCAAAAATTCAGCTTGTTGGTGACGACCTGATGGTTACAAATTCGAAACTCCTCCAAAAATCAATTGATTTAGGTGTTGCGAACGCAATTCTTATTAAGCCAAACCAAATTGGTTCTTTGACTGAAACTATTGAGGCTGTAAAATTGGCGCAAAACAATGGATATAATACTGTTATGAGTCACCGCTCAGGCGAAACTGAAGACGTGACAATTGCGCATTTAGCTGTAGGATTGGGCTGTGGACAGATTAAAACTGGCTCACTTTCACGAACTGATCGAGTTGCAAAATATAACGAGTTAATGCGAATCGCAGAAGCTAACCCAGGGCTTAAACTTGCTCAGCCGTTTAGCAAATAATCTATTTAATATTTTTTAAAAATCGCTCTTTGCTAAATAGAGCGATTTTAATTTATATAGCTAGTAGTTTAACTAATAAAACTTCTTGAAAAAAATAACCATTTACGGTATTATATACATAAGCTAAATGGAGATAATATGAGAGAGATTATAGAAGTAAATGGTGTTAGATACGACGCTATAACTGGACAGAAGATTGAAATTTCAAATAAGTCGGCTGCTTCTTCGGCGCAAGATATGCATAATAATTTACAGCATTCGTCAACTTTGAATCGTAAATTTGTCAAGCGCCCTCAGGGATTAAGTTCGTCTCAAGCGCATGCAATTGAACAATTTAAGATGCGACACAATTACATTGAAGCTCGTAGGTCGGCTATTATAAAGTCTGGTAAAACTTCTCATGATCAAATTTCTAAGTTTGAAGGCGTTCGTGGATCGGCAGACCGTGTTGTTTCTCCAATCTCTCTGCGGAATAAAGAAGCTCAAAAACAAACAGATACGGAGCGTATTTTGTCAGTTCAGGAGAATCCAGTTCATCAAAAAGCACTTGAATCTATGCGCGAGCAAAAACTTGCTAAAAACCTTCAGAGCGCGAAAGAAATTAAAGAAAGTGCTATAGCTGAGGCTCTTGAAAAATCTCAAAAAGAGGCTAAAAAATCAAAGAAAGTGCGTGGTATTCAAAAAAAGAGTTGGTTTTCTAGGCGGGCTGTTGGTTTTGCGGCTAGCTGTGCATTTTTAATGGTGTCTTGTGGTTATTTTGTTTATGTTAATTCTCCGAATTTATCAATTAGAGTAGCGGCAATTCAGTCTGGGGTAAATGCGAGTCTACCACAATATTCAGCGAGAGGCTATAGCTTAAAGGGGTTAGCTTATTTTGATGGAAATAGTGTTAATTTAAAATATTCCAACGGCGCAAAGTCTTATACTGTAAAACAAGCTCAAACTTCATGGGATAGTGTTGCTTTGCTTGAAAATTATGTTCAAAATAAATGGGATCGTGATTATTTAACGTATCAAGAAAAAGGTCTGACTATTTATAAAAATAGCAACAACGAAGCAACTTGGGTTAATAACGGGACTCTCTATAGTGTCGATGGTGGAAATGATCTTTCTAGCGAAGATATTCGAAAGATCGCAAGTAGTTTTTAGTTCGTTGAAAAAAACGCTAAAAAATGCTAGTATAGATCTATGAAAGCAAGAACTCGTTTTGCGCCGAGTCCAACTGGCTATATTCATGTCGGTAATGTTCGAAGTGCGCTTTATCCGTATTTAATCGCCAAACAAACTGGCGGAGATTTTATCTTACGTATTGAAGACACTGATCAAGCTAGATTTGTCGATGGTGCAGAAGACTTAATTAAAGATACTCTAAAATGGCTTGGACTAGAATGGACAGAAGGCCCAGCTTTCGGTAGTGAAAATGAAATTGGCGACTTTGGGCCATACCACCAAACTGCCCGTCGGGAAATTTACTTGAGTTGGGCAAAGAAAATGATTGAAAAAGGCTTAGCTTACGCCGACCCATATTCGCCAGAAGAAGTTCAGAAATTTCGAGAGCAGGCCAAGATAGAAAAACGGGCGTTTTTATACCGAGATCATCGACCAGAAAATCCACCAGAATGGCAACTCGGTATGCCACTTCGGTTTAAAACGCCTGAAATTAAACGATACACCTGGCAAGATGCGGTAATGGGCGAGCTTTCAGCTGGGCCAGAGGCGCTTGACGATTTTATTTTAATTAAAGCTGATGGTCTGCCAACCTACAATTTTGCTCATATTATTGACGATTACGAGATGAAGGTAACACACGTGATTCGTGGTGCGGAATATGTGGCTTCAACGCCAAAATATCTTTCACTCTATAACGCCCTAGAAATTAAGCCACCAATTTTAGCGCACGTACCACACATCTTGGCGCCAAGTGGTAATAAAAAGCTAGGAAAGCGCGATGGCGCAAAGAGTGTTACTGAATATCGTGATGATGGAATTTTACCAGAAGCGATGTTGAATTTTTTGGCGCAGCTTGGCTGGAATGACGGAACTGACCAAGACATTTATACTTTGGATGATCTGATTGAGAAATTTTCCCTTGATCGTGTTCAGAAATCTGGTGCCAGGTTTGATGAGCAACGACTAATCTGGCTGAACGGGCAGTGGATTCGCCGAATTCCGCTAGATGATTTGTTTGAGCGTGTTCGTGATTTTTGGGGTGAAAATGCTCAAAAGGCTAGCGAAGAGTATAGGAGAGAGGTCCTTGGTCTAGTTTTTGATCGGCTTAAGACATTAAAAGACTTGCCATTAGCTAGCGAATATTTCTTTGTGGAACAAAAAGTTGATTTGGAAATGATATTACAAAATAAACAACTTAAAAAACTTGAAAAGGTGCAGATTGTTGAACTTTTGCGTAATATAATTGTTAAATTCGAAAAAGTTAAAGAGTGGAATGATGATGCAATCCAAGCATCTCTAAATGAGTTGCTTGAAGAAACTGGACAAAAACCAGGGATTTTATTCCAGCTTGTTCGGATTACATTAACTTGGGCGCCATTTTCGCCAGCATTAAATCAGACTTTGCGCGTAATTGGTCAAAGTGAGAGTCTACGACGACTTAATAATTCACTCCAAGAAATTGAAAAAATGTAAAACCAGTCCTCGTTTCGGCGAGGCTTATTTAATATTTTTGAAAATTATTTCAGCAATTTGACGTGGCTTTTCCATCGGTAAGAGATGTCCGCTTTCTTCTATGATTCGAAAATCTGACTTTGGGAAAAGCTTTCGAAATTTTGCTTCACAAAAAGGTTTCACGGTTGAATCTTTCTCGCCAATAATTGCCATCTTGATATAGCTTGTGTTTCTAAAAACATTATCGTCTAACGCAATTGGTATAGTTTTCTTTTGAGCGAGTAATTTCCTAGCTGAATTTTGGCAAGCGAACATATTTTGATAAATATTTTTACTAGCTTCTAGTGACCAAGTTTTTTGAAGAGCAAGGGCTTTGAAAGGTGAAAAAAACGGAAAATTTGACGATATCATTAAAAGCTTAGATTTTTGAGAGATTTTCATTCCAGCCAAAAAAGAATTATTAGGCTCAAAAACGGGGTTGATTATAATTGTTGGAATTTCTTTCGAAATTTTAGTGTCGCTCACTAGATAACAACTAAATGAGTGTGCTAAGATTAGTTTAATGTCGCCATTTTTTTTAAGCTTAAAAATCAGATTTTGGTAGAATTTTCTATAATCATAAATATTTTGAAAAGAATTGAGTGAACTTTTACCATGTGCTGGTAGGTCGCAAATAATAATTGAATATTCTTTAGCGAGTTCAAAGCCAAGGGGAGTTAGACCAAAATAATTTCCCCCAAATCCGTGTAAAAGTACAGCGATTGGCTTATCCTCTTGAATATTTTTATAAACTGAAATTTGATTTTCGCCAACTTGAATAAACTGATGTTGAAGATTTTTCCGCCAAGTCTGCAAATTCATTTTTAAATTATAACATTTTTTAGGAGAATTAAGAAACGGCACTTCAAAAAACGCTTAAGTTATGATATTATTTTTATAAAGACTTAATCGTAAATAAAAAGAAAGGTAAAAATGGCAAATCCTCTACGACTAGTAATGATTAGGCATGGTCAGAGCGAGGCAAATATTGTTCAACAACATCAAAAAATTGGTGGTAAATTTAAGTTTGAAGAAGAAATTAATACTCGCGTTGATTGGAAACAGCGTCTAAGCCCGCTTGGGTGTGAGCAGGCTGAAAATGCAGCCCGTCACTTGCGAGATATATATGGCGAGCTTAATTTTTTTGATAAATTTTACGTTTCGCCATTTGTGCGGGCACGCGAAACAGCGGTGAAAATTAGCAATGGGTTTGATTTGCGCTGGCGAATTGATGATAGGTTGAGCGAGCGAATCTGGGGGATATATGGAGTAGTTAGCCGTCAAGAGCAAAGATCACATTTTCCGTTGACGGCTCGGCTGGCAAACGATGATCCGTGGTATATTCGTTACGATGGTGGTGAAAGTCTTTTTGATGTTTATACTCGGTTTAAGTCATTTCGCACTAAACTTTGGCGAAAACATTCTGAAGAAAATGTGCTAATTGTGGCTCATAAGCAATTAATCCAGACAGCTTGCTATGATATTGAAAAAATGCTACCAGAAGATTGGGATAAAATTTATGGAAATAGTAAATACGACATCCCTAATCTAGGAATAGTTGAATACTCTCGCGTAAATCCTTATGACGAGCGTGATATTCGTGATAATTTTGCTTGGCGACGAGTGATAAGTTTAGGTGGCGAGCAGCTTCAAATTATTGAAAATTGGGAAGAATTTATTGCTGATAAAACATTTTTAACTCACGAATTAGCTAAACAGATATCAAAATATAAACCATTTTTATAATTATTTAAAATGGTTGCATTATTAAAAAGCTTATGTTATTATAGATGTATAGTTGATGTGCTAACAATAGGGCGATTGTTCTTATTCATCTCCTAAATAGCACTTATTAAATAAAAACAAATAAAACAAACGCCCCTGGGTGGGCGCACATCAGCAGAATAGCCGACTCTTGAAAAGGAGCCGGCTATTTAGTATAATCGTAAAAGATTATGTTTAAGAAACGAATTACTAAAAAACTCGAAAGATATGTTAAAAAATATTTTAAGCGCCATCAAGATATAAAGTTAATTGTGGTGGCGGGATCGGTTGGAAAAACTAGTTCTAAATTAGCGATTGCCACTCTTTTGAACGAAAAATATAGAGTAAGATTACATACAGGGAATCATAACACTCATCTTAGCGCGCCGATTGCGATTCTAGGGATTGATTATCCGGACAATCCGCGTAGCTTTTGGCAGTGGCATAAAGTTTTTAAAACTGCCCGTAAAAGGATTAAATCGCCAGCCGAAAACGAGCCGCAGGCAATTATTCAAGAGTTAGGAACAGACCACCCTGGCGATATTGAAAAATTTAGTAGATATCTTGTGCCTGATATTGCGGTAATTACGGCGGTTACGCCTGAGCATATGGAATTTTTTGGTGATATTCATGCAGTTGCGCGCGAAGAGTTATCTGCGGCTAATTTTGCTAAAACTGCGATTTTGAATAGAGATACGATTAGCTCAGAGTATTCAAATTTGGTTACTAACCCTAATTTTTCGACATATGGCACTACTGTTTCGGCGGAATATAGTTTTGAGATTGATGATTTAAATTTATCAGAAGGTTATATCGGAAAAATAAATACGGCTGAATTTGGCCAAATCCCAGCTAAGATTAAGATTTTTGGGGAACATTCGCTTTTACCGGTAACTTCTGCGGTTGCAGTTGCAATAAAAATGGGTTTAACGCCGAATGAGATTGTATCAGGGCTTTCGAAAATTCAACCTGTGCCTGGTAGAATGAATTTTCTTCGCGGAGTTGAAGATTCTATTTTGATTGACGACACTTACAATTCAAGTCCTGCAGCAACCGAGGCCGCTCTTCGAGCACTCTATAATCTTCACGTACCTTCGCGTATCGCTATCTTAGGAAGTATGAATGAGTTAGGAGCAACTTCGGCTATAGAGCATCAAAAAATCGGTCAATTTTGTGATCCCTTATCTTTATCTTGGGTGATTACTGTCGGCCATGAAGCAAATCAATTTTTGGCGCCAGCAGCTCGCTCTCGAGGTTGTCAAGTTAAAACTTGTTCAAATGCTATTGAAGCAGCGGCTTTTGCGCGCAAGGTTATGGAGAAAGGCTGTGCTGTTTTATTGAAAGGTTCTCAAGGTGGGATTTATCTTGAAGAAGCTACAAAAATTTTATTGCGCGATCATTCGGATGATAAATATTTAGTTCGGCAAGAGCCGAAGTGGCTTAAAATTAAAGATGAGTTTTTTGAGAGCTTTACCAGTATTGAAGAGGATGAAGTTTAGTGACTGAAATTATTCCTATTGTTGATGAGAATGACCAAGTTATCGGTTCAGTAGCCAAAGACAAATTTGATAAAACCACAGGTGCGATTTATCGCACGGTTTCATTATTTCTATTTAATAAAAAAGGCCAGATTCTAATCCAACGGCGAGCTTTTTCGAAAAAGACATATGCCGGCAAATGGGATTTTGCTGCTGTGGCTGGACATGTGGCTTTTGGTGAAAGCTATCTTGAAGCTATTCAGCGCGAAACAGACGAAGAGCTTGGACTTAAAAATATCGATTTTTTTGAAGTAGAAAAAAGTTTTACAAAAACTAAAGATGGTAAACGACGCTTTACGCAGGTTTTTTGGGCTGTTGGCGATTTTTCTCTCGACGATTTGCAAGTGCCAAAATCTGAGATTGCGGAAGTTAAGCTAATTTCACTGACAGATTTGAAAGAAATGTTTGCGCGGAATCCGGACGATTTCGTTTTATATGATGACGTCAAAATTTTATCTCAACGTTTTTCGCGGATCGCTGAAATAGCTCGTTTAAAAAGTTTGTAGATCTTCCAGATTGGAATTGGGGGTTTTATTCGCAGGCAATTTTGTAGAGCGCAATTCCTGTGGCGACAGAGACGTTAAAACTTTCTTTTTGGCCAAACATTGGGATTTCTAGATGTTGATCGCAGAGTTGTAGAAGTTGCTCATCAATACCGTTGACTTCTTCTCCGAGAAGTATGGCGATTTTTGCTTTTTTAGTAAGTTTCAGTGCGGGTAGTTTTATCGAATCTTGGCTTTGTTCAAGCGCAAAAACTTGAAATCCTCGTAATTTAAGGTTGTTAATTTTTTCGGAAATATTTTGCGAAATCTCGAAAGGCACGATTTTTTCGGAGCCGAGGGCGGTTTTGTGGATTTGCTTAGTGATTTTTTCTGCTAAATAAGGTAGGCGGCCAGTTTGTAAAAAATTTTCTTCATCAAAAGTTGGAAAAGGTGTATAGCCGCTAAAAATAACTCTAGAAATCCCGAAGCCTTCACAGGTTCGCAAGATTGCGCCAACATTATGAGTTGAACGAATATTATGCGCTAAAACCACGATCTCTCGATGCTGAATGCGATTTTTATTTTCGAGTGAATTAGGGTTTTTCATAGATTGATTCTAACATTTTTCAGTTGAAGAATTCAAGCGCTTATGCTAAAATTAGGTTAATGGATGAGCAAAAAATTCAGCAGAGAAGACGGGATGAAGAAGAAAGAGCTACTGCCAAACGGGCGGATATATTGGGCTTAGTTTATCTGGATACTCGTGAATTTGAAGATATTTTTCCGTTAGTTAGGGGTGTTTTTTCTAACGAACAAATGTATGCGGCAAAACTCGCGCCACTTCAAGCTGGAAATATTGAACAAAACCAGCCGTGGCGGGTAATGATTACCTCGCAGACACCCAGATCGGTTATTCAAAAACTAAAACAATCTTACGCGGATGAAGGCAAGCAGATTGACTTTTACTTAATTTCTGAATTTGCCTGGAAGAAGATTATGCGTCGATATAACCCGCCTAAGGAAATTATTTATGATGATATAGAAATTGCGAATGAGGGCGATAGCGAAACTCTAGCTCAGGTTTCTCAAACGCTAGAAAATGTTGCTCCAGATAAAATTTTTGACTATTTAATTGATCAAGCCGATAGATTAGGCGCAAGTGATATTCATATTGAAAATCAGCGGAACTCAATTCGCATCCGAATGCGTGTTGATGGTGCGTTACATCCTGTGGCGGAACTTTCTCGGGATCGCTATCGAGTAATTATGAGTGAGCTTTCTTCGCGTGCGGGTGTGTCTAGTGCTTCACAGACCTCTCAATCTGGACATATTCAAAAAGATATTTATAACGAAAATGGTTCTCATCTGTTGAATTTGCGTGTCGAAACCGTGCCAACAATGTATGGGATGGACGCTGTTTTGCGATTATTTAATTTTGATGAATCAATGCTAAACCTTGATTTATTAGGGATTAGTCCGAAAGAGCGAGCAGAAATTGACGAGGTTGTTTCGCACCCACGTGGAATGGTGTTGATGGTCGGTCCAACTGGATCAGGAAAATCAACAACATTGTATTCAATGCTGAATGCTCTAAATACGCCTGATCGAAAAATTGTCACACTTGAAGACCCTATTGAATATGGCATTGCTGGAATTTCACAAATTCCAATTGATACAACTCACGGAGCTAGTTTTGCGGATGGGCTTCGTTCTGTTTTGCGGCTTGATCCTGATGTGATAATGGTGGGTGAAATTCGAGACACTGATACAGCGCGCACAGCGATTCAAGCTTCGATTACGGGCCATTTGGTGCTTTCTAGCTTTCATGCTAATTCGACTGCGGCTGCATTTTCACGAATGATTGATATGATTGGCCATAATCCGATTTTTTCCAGTGCGATCCGACTGTTGATTGCTCAGAGATTAGTTCGTCGTCTGGATGATAATAAACAAGAATACATACCAAGCGAAGCTATGAAGCAATGGATTCGCGACAATATGGAAGGCGTTTCAAGGGAAAAATTGCCACAAGATATATCGGGCGATTTTAAACTTTGGCGACCTGCTCCGAGTGGTGATAGTCCGTTTGGTTACAAAGGACGAATTGTGCTGATGGAACAAATGGTTGTCGATGAAAATATTCAGTCGTTTTTGCGCGGCGAACGCGGCACTATTTCTGCTGAGGCGATCGAAGCTCAGGCTCGAGAAGATGGAATGCTAACATTGATTCAACAAGGAATTATAATGGCGCTTAAAGGCGAGACCACGATAGAAGAAATTAATCGTGTAATTTAATTTTATTTTCGTTAGAGGGGATGATATAATTATTACTATGAATAAGCATAAACAAAATAATAACAAATATGGATTCACTATTATTGAAGTTGTTCTCGTTCTAGCTATTGCTGGCTTAATCTTTCTTATGGTCTTTATCGCCTTACCAGCCCTACAAAGATCGCAGCGGGATACGCAACGTAAAAACGCAGCTAATCTAGTGATAGATGCTCTTACTAGAAAATACGCCAATAATCACGGAAAAGTATTAAGACAAAAAATCGAGGAGTTAGTTCAAGATGGATATTTGGACGAAGATCAAATGAGAGACCCATCGACAGGAGAATTGTATAAATTAGATACTACAAATAACTTTGGCGGTCCGCTATACATTAATTATCAAAAAATTAAAGCTGGCGAATATGGTTTTGATGATGGTGGATATTGTGAGGGGAATATTCCGAGGGATATTAACGGTAATGACAATAGAAATATCGTGATTGTGCTTGGTCTTGAAAATGGCGGAGTGGTTTGTGCTAGTAACAATATGCGATAATTTTACTCTTTACAAAACATTGTTGATTTGTTATAATATTTCTTGAATTGTAGATATTAAAGTAAAAGAGAGAAAATATGAGTTTTGAATTAATCAAAAAAGTTAATCAAGCGCAGCAAAAAGACGCTGTTCTCGATGTGCGAAGTGGTGATACCGTTCGTGTTCATCAAAAAATTAAAGAAGGTAACAAAGAGCGAATTCAGGTTTTTGAAGGTGTGGTTATTCGAACTGATCGTAAAAAATCACACACCTCACGAATTACTGTTCGAAAAATTGCAAGTGGTGTAGGTGTGGAAAAATCATTCCTTCTTCATAGCCCGCTTGTTGAAAAAATTGAAATTGTCCGCCGTGCTAAGGTTCGCCGAAACTATCTTTCATTCTTACGAAATCGAAGCGGTAAAAGTGCTCGCCTTAAACAAGTCGCGTTCGATCGTGAAGCTATAAATACTCTTCCAGAAGCTCAAAAATCAGAAGAGGTTGAACCCGTAGAGGAAAAAACCGAAGAAGCAAAAGAAGCCTAATCTTTGGATTATAAAATCACCCATAGCCTTGGGTGATTTTTATATATGTAATTGAGCTTGTCTTATGACTTGCCTAAAATATACTTTCTAACTATAATAAGAATAAGTGATGAAAAATAAAGATATAAAACAAGAACTCAGAGCTTTGACTGAAGAAAAATATCGTCAATTTTCGATGAGATTATTGCCGGGCGTTGATAATATCTTAGGCGTAAGGTTGCCGGCTTTGCGTAAAATTTCAAAAAAGATTATTAAGACAAATTGGCGGGAATTTATTCGAGATAACGACAATCAATATTTTGAGCAAACAATGCTTGAGGGCATGGTCATAGCTGGAACAGATTGTGATTTTTCAGAGAAACTGGAATTGATTGAAAAATTTATACCAAAGATTAATAATTGGTCGGTGTGCGATAGTTTTTGCAGTAGTTTGAAGATTTTGGAAGTTGACAGGTCAGAATTTTGGGAATTTCTTCAGTCATATTTTGCTTCGGAGGATGAATTCGAATCTCGTTTTGCCGTCGTATCGGTGATTGGTAATTTCATAGAGAAGGATTATCTGGAACAAATTTTTGAAAAATTTAACAATATGAAAAGTGGTGGTTATTATTCGGAGATGGGTGTTGCTTGGGCAATTTCAGCGATTTACGTAAAATTTCCAGATGAAGCGTTATCTTTTTTGCGAGAGAATAATTTGAGATCGAGGACTTTTCAAAAGGCTTGTCAAAAAATAATTGAATCTCTTAGGGTTAGCGATAGTGATAAAAATATTATTCGTGAGTTGAAGAAGGGTTTTGATGATTCTCGGAATTGATGAAGTCGGTCGCGGGGTGTGGGCGGGACCGCTAGTAGTGGGTGCTTGTGTTTTGAACGATGCTCAGATTGAAGGCTTGACTGACTCGAAAACTCTCTCGAAAAAGCAACGCGAAAAATTAGCAAAAGAGATTGCTGATAGCTCTGCGATTGTTGGTTTGGGCTGGGTATCTAATAGTGAACTCGACGAAATTGGCTTGAGCTCTAGCCTGAAGCTTGCTACGCGTCGTGCGGTAGAAAAAGTCCAGCTTGAATGTCGAGAACGAAAAGTTAAATTTGATGAAATTATTATTGACGGCACGGTAAATTTTCTTACTGATACACCGCTTGAAAAATATGCCTCCACACTAAAGAAGGCGGATTTGCTAATTTCGAGCGTTTCGGCGGCGGCAATTTGTGCGAAAGTTGCCAGAGATAATTACATGAGTAAGCTAGCTACTAGACCAGAATTTTTAGCATATAGTTTTGATAAAAATGTTGGATATGGCACAGCTCAGCATCGCGCCGCCCTAGAGCAATTTGGAGTAAGTCAAATTCACCGCAAAAGTTTCAAGCCGATTGCTGATTTATTGAGAAATGATAAACAAATAGATGAAGAAAGCCTAAAAGAAGATAATGACGAAAAAATAACTACTAAAAAACTTGGTGATCGTGCAGAGAATCTTGTGGCTGAGTTTTTAAAAGAGGAGAGGAAACACGAGATTTTAGCACGAAATTGGCGCACTAAATTTTGCGAGATTGATATCGTTTCTCGTCGGGGTGCAGCGTATTATTTTACGGAAGTTAAATTTCGGAAGAATTCTGATTTTGGCGGTGGTGCCGCAGCTCTCTCTAAGCGAAAAGTGGAGCAAATGCGGTTTGCGGCGGAGCTTTTTGCGCATCAGAACGGTTTATTGGACGTGGATATGCATCTTATGGCTGCGGTGGTCGAAGGCGAGCCAGACTTGGCGATTGAGTCAATTTTTGAAGTTTAAAAAACCAGCGTAATGGCTGGTTTATAGATTCTGGAGATCTGTTGGTTCTATCGGTTTCAGCAGAATATAGGCTTGACTGTATCTTCTCTGAAACAAATCCTCGCCAAGCTCTTGCATCTTTCTCTCAAGAAAACCAATAAAGTTCTCTATTCCAACGATTTTTACAATCTCTGTCATAAAAATTGTTTGCTTTTTACCTGTTGTAGTAAAATATTCAAAATATGCAAGCATTAGCAGTTTGCGAGGACTGTTTGCATGGCGGATTTTTCGGCTTCGGTTATCCAGAGTTTATATTTTTTCTTGACAGCGATTTGGCGCGAAACATATTCGCAACGGAAAGATTTGTTTGGAGGGAGCCAAGTTGCAGCGTCGCTATCGCCTTTCTGTTGGTTGGCTGACCCATCTGATGCGAGCAGATTTAGGGGATCATTGGCGAGTTGTTTCCTCTCTTCGGTGGAGATTTGTTGGGCGCCTTTTTGCCAAGCATCAGAAAGTGCAACTACGTGGTCAATTTGAATGGCGGAAGCTTTATCTCTAGAGAAAATAATTTGTTTTCCTGTGTATGGATCATCTAATATTCCACTTATAACTTGACATTTTGAATTTTCCTGCGCTTCTTTTAGGTCACGTTTTAAGATACGATTTCGAGTATCGCATCCGCTAGAATCTTTAGCCCAACCTTTACCGAATTGCTCGCGTGAATAACCTGTTTTTGGCGCGCGACCTTTAACTTGGAGTGAATTTAGGTCTTGTAGATTTTGTGAGGTTTGGTGGGAATTTTTCCTTTGCCAAAAATCTGGATTAGAAAATACTGCAATAGTTGATAAAAATCCAATTATTATTAAGCTCGAAATACGGCGTTTTCGGAAGGTTTTTTCATTACTCGACATAGCTACATTATAACATAATCATTTTTGAAATATAATTGTGGCACTGTTTGATGTGTGCTATAATTTTAAATATGAAAAATATTAATAAAATATCAATTATAATCAGTGCGTCGTTGGTATCATTGGTGGTAGTTGTTGCTATTTTTGGTATTTTTTTTGCTCACGATTTTAGTGATTTTTTGAAAGCTCAAAGTTTCAAGCCAAGCAAAAAAATCCTTCAAATTACTTCAAGAATTAAGTTAACGCATCGGGCTAAAACAATTTTTTATGCTACAAATCCTCAGGTGCTAGCCAGTGATGATTTCAATTCTAGCTGTTCAAAATTAGTTGAAAAAAGCACAATTTTAGGTTGTTATAATGATGATAAGATTTCGATTTTTGATGTTGAGAATTCTGAACTTGATGGCGTTGAAGAAGTGACCGCCGCGCATGAGTTGTTGCACGCAGTATGGAATAGAGCCAGCAAGACTGAGCGAGAAAAATTAAGCAAAAAAATAGAAGAAAATTATGAAAAAATAAAAACGCCAGAACTCGAAAAAACCATGGCTGCTTATGCTGAAACTGAGCCTGGTGAGCGAGTAAATGAGCTGCATTCGATTTTGGGCACTGAGTTTGCGGGTTTGTCAGAAGAATTAGAATCTTATTATTCTAATTTTTTCGAAAACCGTGGTGAAATCGTTTCAATGAACGCTAGGTATAAATCTAAGTTTGAAGATCTAGAAAATCGTGCCAAAGGTTTAGATGAAGAATTAAAAGCTTTAAATTCAGAGATAAAGAAAGAAACGGCAGATTATTCAGCCAAAATTAAATCACTAAACTCTGAAATTGATCTTTTTAATTCGCGGGCACAGAGTGGTTACTACTATAGCCAAAGCTCGTTTAATGCTGATCGGGCACAATTAGTTGCTCGGGGCAATCTGATGGAGCAATATCGCGAACAAATAAATTCAAAAGTTGCTAATTACAATTCAAAAGTTACGGAGCTTCAACATATTTCTGGACAGATTCAGCGACTTTATGATAGCCTAAACTCAAAGCTGAAACAAGTTGATAGTGCTAAGCCACTTTAAAAAATGATATTTTTGTGATAAAATTAAAAGCGTGGCCAAACTAAAAACAAAATTTGTATGCCAAAATTGTGGTGCTAGCTATCCAAAATGGATGGGGAAATGCGAAAATTGTGGCGAATGGAATACTTTGATTGAGGAAATCGAAGAATCTATCGGTAAAAATGCGATTGCAAAAAGTGCCGGAAAAGGTAAAATTTTACAAACTCAAAATTTAGATGAGATTATTTCAAATAAAAAGCAAGATCGAATCTCGACAGGGATTGCTGATTTGGATAATGTTTTGGGCGGCGGAATTTTGCCAGCTGGCGTTTTATTGATCGCAGGACAGCCAGGAATTGGCAAGAGTACTCTCCTGATGCAGGTTTCATCATGCGTCGCTCAAAAGAAAAGAGTTTTGTATGTGTCTGGGGAAGAGTCGGCTGAGCAGGTGGCGGGCCGAGCGAAGCGTCTGAATGCCGAGAAATCACCAAACTTAAAATTCGCTAGCTCAAATTCTGCCGATGATATTGCGGAGACAATATTAAACGGTAAATTTGATTTAGTTGTGGTTGATTCGATTCAGACTCTAGCGATGAGTGAAATATCTAGTGCTGCGGGCAGTGTTTCGCAGATTACCAATTCATCTAATCTAATTATTCAGGCGGCAAAAAAATCCGGTACCGCAGTTGTGCTAGTTGGCCACATCACAAAAGAAGGTTCGATCGCGGGTCCAAAAACATTAGAACATTTAGTCGATGTTGTTTTAAATTTTGAAGGTGATCGCTATGGTGGTTTTAAGGTTGTGCGAGCGATCAAAAATAGATACGGATCAACTACAGAAGCGGCTATTTTTGAAATGGGCGAGAATGGTCTTGAGATCGTTGAGAATCCGTCAGCTGCTCTCCTTGCTGAGCGACAAAATACGGATGGCTCGATAATTTTGGCAACCCTTGAGGGGACGCGTCCAATTTTGGTGGAGATTCAAGCGTTAGTTTCACCGTCGAATTTTGGTTATTCAAAACGAACCGCGAGTGGCTTCGATCTAAATCGATTAAACCTTTTGATTGCGGTTCTTCAGCAGCGAACAAAACTCGATCTTTCGGATAAAGATGTTTTTGTGAATGTTGTTGGGGGAATTAAGCTTTCTGATCAGGCGGCCGATTTAGCGGTAGTGATGGCAATTGCTTCGGCGGCAGCGAAGCGCAAACTTTCGGATGGCGTGGTAGTTTTTGGCGAAATCGGGCTTGGTGGTGAAATTCGTTCGGTTGTTCAGGCGGAAAGGCGCATCGCCGAAGCAAAAAAGCTTGGTTTCACTAGTGCGCTTGCGCCAAAAACTGCTTCAAAAAATAACTTCATTGTGGCTGTGCGTGATTTGCGCGAGGCTTTAATTAAATATTTACAATAATAAAAAGGAAAATATGGATACATTTTTATTACTTATAATCATTTTTTTAATAATTTTTTCATGGAAAGATTCTACGCCGATCTTTCAAAAAGCTCGTAAGCGAGTATTGGTGGATACTTCAATTCTGATTGATGGTCGATTTTTGGCGGTGGCGAAAACTGGGTTTGTTAATTTTGATATTTTAATCCCGCGTAGTGTGGTTGGGGAATTGCAAATTCTCGCTGATGGTGGTGATGATGATAAACGAGTTCGAGCTCGTTATGGCTTAGATATTATTTCAGCTCTTCAAAGTGAGCCAAAATTAAATGTGAGTATTTTAGCGGACAGTAATTCAGCGAAAGAAGGAGTTGATAATCGATTAATTTCGCTAGCGAAAAAACTTAATGCCGAGATTTTGACGGCAGATTATAATCTAAATAAAGTCGCTAAAGTTGAAGGGTTAGAGGTTCTGAATATTAACGAATTAGTCCAATCAGTTCGTGCGGATTATTTACCGGGCGAAAAAATAATGCTTGACATAACCGTAAAGGGTAATGAGAAAAAACAAGGTGTGGGTCATTTGCCAGACGGGACAATGGTGGTTGTCGAGAATGCAGAATCTCTTGTTGGTACAACGGCAGAAGTTGAGTTTATTCGCTCATTACAGACGGCTGCTGGAAAAATGATGTTTGCTCGAATTGCTGGCGCAAAAACTTCAAAGGTTGATAATCCTAAAAGTAAAGGTCGAGCTGTAAAGAGTTCGAAGATTGAAAAGCCAGCTCAAAATATTCAAGTAGAAGCATCAAAAAATGAGAATAAAAAATCTCAATCTAAAAAAACTGCCAAAAGCAAAAGCAGTACTCAAAAGTCAGTTAAATCTAGGCGGAAAACAGTAAAATCTAAACCGTCAGCTCGTCGTCGAACTCAACAATCAATGGAAGCTGATCTTGTGGAGCTTGCTAATAGAGAATAAAGTTCACTCTTTAATAAGTTGAAAAACCCTAAAAAAGATGATAAAATTTTAAAAAGAAGAAAGGAAGATATGGCAGATTTTAATAAAATTTTAACCCCTGGTGATTATAAAAACGGAATTATTAATGTTGTGGTTGAAATTCCAACTGGCTCAACTCACAAAATTGAATGGAATCGTGATTTAGCAGTAATGCAGCTTGATCGTGTGGAGCCAAAAGCTTTTGCGAAACCTACTAACTACGGTTTTATTCCGCAAACTCTAGATGAAGATGGTGATGAGCTTGATGTTTTACTTATCACGAATGACCCACTTACAACTGGAATTTTCTTGGAGGCGCGAATTCTTGGTGTGATGAAATTTGTTGATGACGGTGAGGTTGATGATAAGATTATTGCTGTTCCTGCCGATGACCGTGATACTGGGAATGCTTATAAGACTTTGGCAGATTTGCCGGAACAGCTTATTAAACAGATTGAATTTCACTTTAATCACTACAAAGATTTGAAAAAAGCTGGCACAACAAAAGTTGAAAAATTCGGTGACGCAGAAGAAGCAAAAGAAGTTATTGCAGAATCGATTGCACGCTGGAATGAGAAATAATTATTGATTGGAATCGGGCTTAAGGGCTCGATTTTGATTTTATTTTGTAATAAGAAAAAATCACCCAATTGGATGATTATTGAATTCGCTCCTTTATTTCTCTGAGGGCTGTCCTGAGAGATTGATTAGGATGCACGATTATTATCTTGCCTCCTATTTTTTTCAGCGATTTTTTTTGCTTGTAATATTCTGGGTGATTCACTCTTCCTAAATCTACAATTCCAAAATCTATATAGCCTTTCTTTATTAGCGTTGCAAATTTCTCACCATGGCGACTTTTACTTGAATCAATTAATTTTGATCCTGGGGCAAAAAGGCTAACGAAATCTTTGGCATGCGTCCCGCCGTCGTTGCGGCTAAGAAGAACGATCTTGATATTTGATAATATTGTCGCATCATTCTCTGAAATCCCAAACGGTAACTTCTTTTTAGCTACCTTGAAATTTTCTTCTGGCTTTTCAATTTTTCCACCATAGAGTAAGTCTATCCTTTTCAATAAGTAATCTGATAGATCTTCTGGAAAATTTACTGGTTTTTTCTCTAGGGCTGGCTTAGGTAAATTTCGCTGACTAATAGCAAAATTACTTTTATGCCCCATTGAAGTTTTATGGAAGAAAAATTTATGAAACATAGATATTCTTTTTATTTTATCTCTGTATTCTTTTTCTTCTCTAACCAATGAACTTATTGCTCGACGGATTTTATCTGCTAATTTTGGATTAGCATAAGATAAAAATTTTAAATTATGTAGAGTATTTTTCATTACTGTATTCTCCTTGTAAGGTGCTTTTAAAAATATATTTTAATATAAAAGTCAAATGTGAGAATTGATTTTTCTGGAAATTTATGTATAATTTATTTATGGAAAAGGGCGAACTTCTTAAACTAGCAAAAAAATACTACACATCGGAGGAATTGCTGGACTTAGAAAAAGCGATTAATTTTGCTACGGAAAAACACGAGGGTCAGTTTCGAAAATCTGGCGAAAAATATATCACGCACCCGCTTCGAGTGGCAGGAATTTTGGTCGAATGGGGAATGGATATTGACTCAGTGATTGCTGGTGTGCTTCATGATGTTGTTGAAGATACCGAAACGCCACTTGAAGAATTAGAGGATAATTTTGGCAAAGATATTGCATTTTTAGTGGATGGTGTGACAAAGGTTGGTCGTGCGCGAAGCGGAATGAAAAATCTTGAAACTTATCTTCCGCAAACAAAGGATAATTTAAGCAAACTTTTAATGGCGCTAAGTCAAGATGTTCGTGTGATTATTGTTAAGCTAGCAGATCGACTTCATAATCTTCAAACGCTGGAGCATATGTCGCCCGAAAAACAGAAAAAAATTGCTCGCGAAAGTTTGGATGTTTTTGCGCGAATTGCAGATCGGTTAGGTATGGGTCGCGTGCGGATGACAATGGAGGAGATGGCTTTTTCTTATCTTGATCCAAAAGAATATAAAAGGTTACAGAATGAGATGCGTAAACGGCTCGGTCGCTCAACTCGTAAGTTAGGAAAAGTTCGTGAGGAAGTTGAATCCGCGCTTAAAAAAGCTGGTATTAAGTTTGAAATATCTGGTCGAGTAAAAAGTATTTATTCGCTTCATAAAAAACTTGAAAAAACCAAAGGTGATATTGATCGTATCTATGATTTAATGGCGTTAAGGATAATTGTTGAAAATAAAGAAGATTGTTATCGGGTTTTGGGGATTCTTCATTCGATCTATAAGCCAATGATTGAGCGAATAAAAGATTACATTTCGATGCCTAAGCCAAATGGCTACCAATCGCTTCATACTACTGTAATTACGCCCTCGAAATTGATTGCAGAATTTCAAATTCGCACTAAAGAAATGCATGAATACGCTGAGCGTGGTTTGGCGGCTAGTTTTCATTATCATGAGCAAAAATCAGGCAAAGATTATCTGACTGGTAAAACTTCAAAAGTTGTATCAAATCGCACTGAAGTAAAAGGTAATGGCGGTCTTTCGAATGAATTGCAATGGATTGTTTTACTTCAAGATGTCGCGCAGCGTTTACGTGATGGGGAGGAAATTGATAGGGAGCAATTACAGATTGATATTTTTGGTAATCGAATTTTTGTATATTCTCCAAAAGGTGATATCTATAATTTACCAGAAGGTGCGTTACCGCTTGACTTTGCGTATATGGTTCATAGCGACATTGGCAAGCATGCTTATGCTTTTAAAGTCAATGAAAAAATCCACGCTTTCGATAAACCACTTAAAGAGGGCGACGTAGTTGAGGTGATGACGCGTAAAAGTTCTGAGCCAAAAATTGATTGGCTAGATTTGGTTAAAACTTCGCACGCAAGAATTAAGCTTCGTTCACAGCTTCGTCAGAATGGAGATTTAGATCTGGCTAAACACGTTGATATAGCTCGCTCAAGAAAAGCTAGTGAAAAACAGTAAAGATAAAGACACTCGTTTAGAAAAAATTATTGATAAAATAAAACTTTTATTATGTAAGATGAAAGTTATTCGGTAGAGTTCAACAAGAAACTGCAAGTATAGCTCAAGGGGATAAGGCAGTAACTTACAGTTTTATGAAAATGATTTGTTATTCTATTGTTTAGGTTCTTTCCTCTTTAGCATCATTCTGAGTGCCGTTTATTTTTTTATTCTTCCGATTTATTAAATCCATATATGCAACATCAATGTAATCTTTTTTCTTTATATTTAACTGTTCTGTTATATTTTTAACATTTTTCTTTGCAGTTTGTATCGATTCTTTTTCAGGAATTACATATTCCAACTCGATAAAATCGCCTAAGTTTTCGACCCTATCTAAGTGAAATCTAATATTATCTTTCAGAAATAGCTGCCGAACCTTTTTAACTTCGCCAGCCCTACCAAGAAATGCTGAAAGAATTTTATCAACAAGCTTAGGGTGTTTTATGCTAAAACGTTTATATTTTGAAAGTTTCATATCAGCAGAATTAGGACGACTATAAAATATCAATTCATGACTATCGTTATTTATCGTTCGCATTTTTAGCCTATAAGATTTAAGATTATAAAAAATATCACGCTGATTTAATTTTACGGGCTTATCTTGAGTTATTTTTGCAAATATCTTTTTTGTTTGTTGATAATCTTCGATTTTAGCCTTTATTTCGATATTTCGGGGCATTTTAACCTTTCATTATTACTTGTTAATATATCTTAGTCAATCTTTTGGAATATTTTAGGTATAGTTCATAGATTACTTTTAGGCTGTTGAATGACAAACTATTTTTAATAGATCTAGTGATTTTTTGTATTTTCAAAAACTTTTTCGAACCAGTTTTCTCCGTAAAGTTTCTCTAATTTTTTGCTAAGTTCTTGAGATTCCTTGCATTCTTTGATAGCATTTTTATCCCAATAAGTTTCATCGATTTTGCCGTCTTTATTGTATTGGCAACTTCCTGATTTTGCCGTCATTTTAGCATAAATACACTGAGGATTTTCTGTATTTATATTTCCGCCGGTTTCTAGGCAGCGAATATGATCTGAATTAAGGCTAATGAGTTTATATGTTCCAGAATTCCATTTTATTTGGCTTTCAAAATTCATATAGTTTGAATAAATCGTAAAGGCAAAGCAAGATATTGTTAGGAACAAGTTGAAAATTGATAAAACTATAAAGAATTTTATCCAGTTAAATTTTATCTTTTGTTTAGATATAGAGAATATATTTTTCATATCAGGATATTATCACAAGCATAATAAAAAATCAACGATTTAAATCTGGATTTTGCAAATTGTTTATGTTAAAATAGTGGGAGAAATTTTAAAATATAAAAGGAGACAAAATGTCTAAAAAAATAGCAATCAATGGTTTTGGGCGAATTGGTCGCAATGCTTTTAAGATCGCTTTTGAGCGAGACGACATTGAGATTGTCGCTATTAATGATTTGACAGATACAAAAACTTTAGCATATCTATTGAAACATGACAGTACTTATGGAAATTACCATCAAGAAGTGACTTACACGGAGGACTCTCTAGTTGTAGCTGGCAAAAAAATCCGTGTTTTGAACGAAAAAGATCCATCTGACTTGCCATGGAATGAGCTTGGTATTGATGTTGTGGTTGAGGCTACAGGTCTTTTTGTCGATCCTGTGAAAGCCCGCGCCCATATTAATGCTGGAGCAAAAAAAGTAGTGATTTCTGCGCCAGCTAAAGGTGAGGGTGCTAAATTTATTGTGCTAGGGGTAAATGAAAATACCCTAAGTCGAAGTGATGAAATTATTAGTAATGCAAGTTGCACGACTAATTGTATTGCGCCAATTATGGCGATATTGGAGCGTGAATTTGGTGTCGAAAAGTCAATGATGACTACCGTCCATTCTTATACTGCGAGTCAGCGACTTCTTGACTCTCCAGCTAAAGATCTTCGCGAAGCGCGATCGGCCGCCGAAAATATCGTGCCAACAACAACTGGTGCAGCTATTGCTACGGCGAAGGTTATTCCTTCGCTTGAGGGCAAATTCGATGGCTTGAGTGTGAGAGTGCCAACTCCGACTGTGTCGCTATCTGATATTACAGCCGTTTTGCGCCGAAATGTCTCAAAGGAGGAGATTAACGATCTATTCCGACGATCAGCGAGAGAGCCATTCTATCAAGGCATTTTAGGTGTGACGGATGAGCCGCTAGTTTCGAGTGATTTTAAAGGTAGTTCATTTTCGTGTATTATTGATTTAAATCTTACAAATGTGGTTGCTGGTAATCTTGTAAAAGTTGTAGCTTGGTATGATAATGAGTGGGGATATTCTAACCGGTTGGTTGAAATTGTCTCTGATGTAGCTGCAAATATTTAAGAGGAAAGAAATGAAGATTTACGTTGGAGCGGATCACCGAGGATATTTTTTAAAAGAGAAGGTTGAAGATTTTTTACGCCAAAATAGTTATGAATTCGAAGATGTTAGTGGTGAAAATTACGATCCGAATGATGATTTTCCGGTCTTTGCACAGAGAGCTGCAATAAAAGTTCTTGCCGATAGCGACTCGCGGGCTATTCTGTTATGTGGTGGCGCGCAAGGTATGGCGATGGCGGCCAATCGCTTTAAGGGAATTCGTGCATCTGTAGTTTGGGATTCTGAAGAGGCAAAATGGACACGGAATGATAATGACTCAAATGTTCTTTGTTTGCCGGCTCGAGTTTTTGAAGATCCTGCCAATGAAGCGGAATTAAAAGATACTCTTAAAATTTGGCTCGAGACTCCTTTTGCAAACGCCCCAAGATTTAATCGAAGAAATAAAATGATTGACGAGGTATAAAATGACAACTATAGCACCAGCAATTTTAGCAACTACTCCAGAAGAGTATGAACAGCAAATTAGCCGCCTTCACGGTTTCGTGGAGAGAGTTCATATTGATATTACGGATGGTGAATTCGCGCAAAACTTAACGATTCCTGAAACGCAAGTTTGGTGGCCAAAAGAATGGAAGGCTGATATTCATATGATGGTTGCTAGGCCAAGCGAACATCTTTCGACTATTATTCAAATGAATCCAAATATGGTGATTTTTCATGCTGAGTGTGAAGAAGATTTAGTGCCGATATTCAAAAAGCTCAAAGCTGAAACAATGATTAAACCGGCTATTGCTCTGTTGCGATCAACAGTTCCGGAGACTTGTGCTGAGGCGATTAAAGAAGCTGAACATGTATTGATTTTTTCTGGGAATCTAGGCGAAATGGGTGGGAAGGCTAGCACGATGCAGCTTGAGAAAATTCGGCTCATTAAAGCAATTAACTCTAATGTTGAGATTGGCTGGGACGGTGGTGCTAATCTTTCGAATATTTTCAATTTAGCTCAGTCGGTGAATGTTATTAATGTTGGTAGCGCGATTGCTAAAAGTCCAGAGCCTGAGCATATCTATAAACAAATGGTTGAAGAAGCAAATCGAAAAGGAGCCATTTAGTGGAACAAAAAATCCCAAGAATTTTGGCGATTGGTGCGGCTACGCAGGATGTTTTTTTGCGTAATTCGCGGGACATTAAAACTGTTCAAGAAAATAATCATGATCTATTAACTCTTGAGATGGGCTCAAAAATAGACATAGATAAAATTGATTTTGCGACTGGTGGTGGAGCTACAAATGCTGCCGTAACTTTTGCTCGAGCTGGTTTGAACGCAGGTTTTATGGGTGTGATAGGTGATGACCAAGCTGGTCGTCAGGTTCTAAAAGATTTAGATGTTGAATTTGTCGATACTTCTCGTGTTGAGATTTCTGAAAATTACAACACGGATTATTCAACGGTTATTTTGGCGCCAAATGGCGAACGAACGATCTTGACGTATCGTGGAGCTAGCTCACATATTGTTGCTGACAATTTGAAATTTGAGCCACATGAATTTGATTGGCTTTACGTTTCTAATCTGGCGGGTCGGTTCGATGCTTTAGATAAAATTTTTCATGAAGCTACAAAAAATAGTATAAGAATTATGTGGAATCCTGGTAAAAAGGAGCTTGCCCATCCAGAGTTAGTCTTGAATTTATTAAATGATGTGGAAATTTTACTTTTAAACAAAGAGGAAGCTCAGACTCTTTTTGGGAAATTTTCACCTGAGGAACTTCTTTTGCGAACTAAAAATCTTGTGAAAGTAGTTATTATAACGGCCGGAGCAGATGGCGTATGGGCATCGGATGGTGAATGGATGGTTCGAGCTGGGATGTATGAAGACGTTCCGCGAAAAGATACTACAGGGGCTGGAGATGCGTTTGGTTCTGGGTTTTTGAGCCAATGGTCGCAGAGCGCAGCAATTAAGCAATCAATTCTTTATGCGAGCGCAAATTCAACCTCGGTAATTCAACATATGGGTGCTAAAAAAGGTATTTTGCGAAAGGGTGAAGAGCTACATTCGATGCCTATGTATGAAAAGAGGCTGGATGTATAGTTTGACGGAAATACTGGGATTGAGCGGTATGGAAGAAAGAAAATTTCGGTGGCAGATCGAACAGAATGAGCGTAGAATGCTGTCTGGAGAATCTGTTTCGGCGCGAATTTCAGCAGATATTTATGAAAACTCCCATCTAATTTTACGCGAACTTGGTTTTAAGGGTAATGATGTCTTGGCGCGAGAAGCTTATTCGGCGCTAAAAAATAAGTTTCTTGGCGATAAAATTTTGGTGAGTGAGGGTGATTTTTGGCAGAAATATAATTCGTCGATTGTGATTTGCGATGACGGTTTGGTCTCTGCGAATAAACTAGATATTGAGCATGATATAAAAAACAATCTAAGCTTCGAGACTAGAAGTTTAGGAAATGCTCGCCGAGAAATTAGGCAAAAGCTTTTAAATGAATACAATAAAAATTACATAAAAAATAAGGAGAAAAAATGAGATATCAAATTTGTGTGAGCGGTGCGGCCAGTGGCCCGAGTGCAATGGCGTCGAAAGACCTTGCGTTTAGACTAGGAAAAGAGATTTCTAGGCAGGGAAAGACATTAACAACTGGTGCAACTGTTGGTCTGCCGCATTATGCAGCTATGGGAGCTGTCAGTGTAAAAGGTCGTAAAGGCTTAAGCGTGGGCTTTTCTCCAGCCTCAAGTTTCCGCCAGCATATTAAAACTTACCGGTTGCCATTTGAGCCGTTTGATTATATTAATTTCACCGGCATGGGATATGTTGGTCGTGATGCACATTTGGTGCTTTCTAGTGATGCAGTAATCACAGTTGGTGGTAGAATGGGGTCTCTTCATGAGCTTGCGACTGCTCTTGAGTCTCGTAAGGTCTGTGGCGTTCTGCTTGGATCCGCTGGGTTAGCGGATTATGTTTCGGCTCTTCTTCAAGATGTTCAAAGTCCTGGTGCTAAAGATATTATCTATGATGACAATCCAGAGCGGTTGGTACAAAAAGTTATTGCGGCATTGGATAAAAAATATGCCGATTTTGAGGCGCCGTCATCCGACGACCATGTATCGGATAAACGCACCGGTAACGGATAAACCTGCTTATTTGCGAAAGTACAAAAAATATTGTAGAATACCATAATGAAGCCACGAAAATTTAAACTTAAATCAAAATATCAGCCAACAGGTGATCAGCCGCAAGCAATTTCGCAATTAGTAAATGGCTTAAAAAAAAGTGAGCGTGAGCAAACCTTGCTAGGGGTGACTGGCTCCGGTAAGACTTTTACAATGGCGAACGTTATTCAGGCGGTTCAAAAACCAACATTAGTTTTGGCGCATAATAAAACTCTAGCCGCTCAGCTCTACAGCGAGTTTAAAAAATTTTTTCCTGAGAACGAAGTCCATTATTTTGTGAGTTACTTTGATTATTATCAGCCAGAAGCTTACATTGCGAGCACCGACACTTATATCGAAAAAGATTCGCGAATCAATGAAGAAATCGAAAAACTCCGCCATGCTGCAACTGAAGCGCTTTTGACTCGTAAAGATACGATTATTGTGGCTAGCGTTAGCTGTATCTATGGTATCGGCTCGCCGGCAAGTTATATGGAGATGGCGCTCCACTTAACGCCAGGGATGCGTTATAATCAGCAGAAGTTCTTACGTCACCTGAAGGATATCCAATATGATCGCAATGATGTTGATTTTGCGCGCGGAACTTTTCGGGTTAGAGGCGATACAATTGATATTTTTACCGCAGGTTCGGATCTAGCTTTGCGGGTAGAGTTCTTTGGTGATGTAATCGATCGCTTAGTTTCATTAAATCCTTTAACTGGTGAAATTCTTGAAAAGCCTCAGAGCTTCGATATTTTTCCTAATTCGCATTACGCTACACCTCGAGAAATTATTGAGCGCGCTATCCCGCAGATTGAGAAAGAATTTTACGCTCGTCATGAGTATTTTGAAAAGCATGAAAAATTCCTTGAAGCTCAGCGTTTGGCGCAGCGGACTAAATATGATTTAGAAATGCTTCGTGAAACAGGCTTTGTCAAAGGGATTGAAAATTACACGCGCTATTTAAGTGAGCGCTCGGCGGGTGAGCAGCCGGCAACTTTGCTTGATTATTTTCCGGATGATTTTTTGATGTTAGTTGATGAATCACATATGACTTTACCGCAAGTGCGTGGGATGTTTAATGGCGACCGTGCGCGCAAAACTGTTCTGGTGGATAATGGCTTTCGTTTGCCGTCAGCTCTCGATAATCGGCCGCTGACTTTTGAAGAATTTTTTGATCATATTAATCAGGTTATTTATGTTTCGGCGACGCCTGGTGATTTTGAGCTTGAGCATTCTCCTAAGCCTATTGAGCAAGTTATTCGGCCGACTGGGCTACTTGATCCTGTTATTGAGGTTCGCTCGTCCGAAAATCAAGTGGATGATTTAATGGAGGAAATTCGTCAGCGGATAAAACTTCACCAGCGCGTGCTTATCACGACTCTTACTAAGCGGATGGCGGAGGATCTTACGAGCTATCTTGAGGAAGCTGGTATTAAGACGGCATATATTCATAGTGAGATTGATACGTTGGAGCGTGGTGATATTTTGCGTGATTTGCGAAATGGTACTTATGATGTGCTTGCGGGGATTAATCTTTTGCGTGAAGGATTGGATCTGCCAGAAGTGAGTTTGGTGGCGATTATCGATGCAGATAAAGAGGGGTTCTTGCGTTCAGAAAGTGCGTTAATTCAAACGATTGGGCGCGCAGCTCGGCACGAAGACGGTAAGGTGATTATGTATGCCGATAAAATTACACGCTCGATGAAAAATGCGATTGATGAAACAAACCGCAGGCGCGAGATCCAGCAAAAATATAATTCAGAAAATGAAATTATACCAAAGAGTGTGGCGAGTGAGATTGGTGAAGGTCTACGGGCAATCATTCCGCAAAAAGACAAGAAGAATAAGCTTGATTTGAAGCGAATTCCGCGTGACGAATGGAGTGATTTAATTAAAAGTTTAACCGCGCAAATGAATCTTGCAAGTGCTAATTTACTTTTTGAAGAAGCGGCAGACTTGCGGGATCAGATTGCGGAAATTCGAAAGAAGATGATGAAATAGGAGATTTATGAAATTTATCAGCAAAAAAGACAAGAGTTTTCTTAAAATAGCTGTAATTACTCTGTTTGTTGTTTGGAATTTAATTCTTTCGGTTGGAATAATTTTTCTTTACCAGAGAATTAACGAAATGGTTAAAGATTCTGGCGAAATTGATATCACTCAAATAAATTTGATAAATAATCTAAACCAACGAATTGAAAAACTTGAAAAAGAATAGATCTAAAGACTTCTATTTTTAGAGTTTTATTTTAAAAATCTTTTGAAAAGTGATATACTTAAGTGTATGGAAAAAATATCAAAAGATGAAGTTAAACACTTGGCTGGGCTTTCGAGTATTTCGCTAAGTGAAGAAGAAATTTCGAATCTTCAAACTGATTTGGGAAATATTGTTGAATATATCGAGCAGCTTGGTGAATTGAATACTGATGGCGTTGAACCAACTTATTCGGTTTCGAAAAATCAAAATGTTTGGCGCGAAGATGAAATTGATGATTATGGCGTGAAACGAGATGAACTTTTAAAGTTGGCTGGTGAAAACGTCGAAGATAATCAGGTAAAAGTTCCAAAGGTTTTGTAGGAGAATTATGACGAATATTTTTGAGATTAGAGAACAAGTTCTATCTGGTAAAAAAACTGCAGTTGAATTTGTTAAAGAAGCTATTTCGAAGGCGAAAAATGCTGAAAAATTCAATGCTTTTACAAGTTTGGCTGAAGAGCGAGCTTTGGCGCGCGCTCAAGAAATTGATGGGAAAATTTCGAAAGGCGAAGATGCTGGTGAACTCGCAGGTGTTCCTTTTGTGGCAAAGGACAATTTTTTAGTATTTGGTTCGCCTTCAACAGCTTCAAGTAAAATGTTGAAAGATTTTGAAACACCGATTCAAGCGACTGCGGTTGAAAAAATTGAAAAAGCTGGTGCAATTTGTATTGGAAAATCAAACTTGGACGCTTTTGCTCACGGTGGTTCAACCGAGAACTCAGCTTTTGGTGTAACTAAAAACTCAGTTGGTAAAACGCGGGTTGCAGGTGGCTCATCTGGTGGTTCGGCGGTAATTACTGCGCTTGATATCGTGCCATTTGCACTTGGAACTGATACTGGCGGTTCAATTCGTCAGCCGGCAAGCTTTAACGGTGTATATGGTGTAAAGCCGACCTATGGCACAGTTTCACGATTTGGTGTAGTAGCAATGGCTTCTTCAACTGATACAGTTGGCGTTTTCGCAAAAACCGCTAAAGAAAGTGACCTTGTAATGCGCATCATGGCTGGTCTTGACGCGCGTGATGCAATGACTTTGCCTGATTTTTGGCAAGAAGAGCAAGTTTCAAAAAAGGCAAAAATTGGAGTAGTTAAAGAATTTCTCGATGAAGGTGTTGACCCGGAAGTTCGAAAAATAACTGAAGATTATATTGAGAAAATGCGAAAAGCTGGGCATGAGATTGTGGAAGTTTCTCTACCGATGAGTAAATATTCGCTTGCTATCTATTATATTATTATTCCAGCCGAGGTTTCTTCAAACTTAGCACGATATGACGGAATTCGCTACGGCTTGCGTTCGAAATCTGCTCAAAACTTGGGCGAGGTTTTTGGTAAGTCTCGCGATGAAGGTTTTGAAGCTGAGAATAAACGCCGAATTATGATTGGTTCATATGTGCTTTCGAGTGGCTTTTATGATGCTTATTATTTGAAGGCGCAAAAAGCTCGCACTCTTTTGATCGACGAATTTAATAAACTTTTCGAAGAAGTTGATTTTTTGGTTGGCCCTGTTGCGCCAACCCCTGCGTTTAAAATTGGTGAAAATGCTCACGACCCAGTAAAAATGTATCTAGCTGATATCTTGAGCGTACCAGCTTCACTTGCTGGACTTCCTGCGGTTTCTGTTCCGGCTGGTAAAACTGAAAATGGCCTACCGGTTGGCGTTCAAATTATTGGGAAAATGGAATCGGATGCAAAAATTTTGGCACTTGCTGAAAGTTTGGAGGAAAACTAATGGAATTAATTTTTCCCGCAGTCGCAATTTTAATTTGTGCGGTTTTGTTATTTGTTGCGATTAATTTAACTAAGCCACATAAGATTCAACTTGATAAAGAGAAGTTTCAGCGTGATTGGTTGGTTATAGAAAATTCAATCCAAAAAGATAATCCTGCGAGTTGGCACTTAGCGCTAATTAATGCGGACAAATTAGTTGATAGTGCCTTGCGGGAACTGCAATTTTCCGGACAAACAATGGCAGAACGGCTTAAAGCTGCCAAGAATAAACTATCTAGCCCGAACTCGATTTGGCATGCTCACAAACTCCGGAACGTGGTTGCGCACGAAACTGGCGCTGAGATTAATTTTGACCAAACTCGCCGAGCAATGAACAGTTTTAAACAAGCTTTGAAAGATTTAGGAGCAATTTAATGGAAGACATTTTAAA
>ERZ773065.211-NODE-211-length-38023-cov-21.827960_pt1 | contig 38023 bp, 40 predicted proteins | sample MGYA00580623_ERZ773065 | MGnify/ENA primary metagenome ERZ773065 (study PRJEB29015, sample SAMEA2738017) | human oral metagenome | biome: human oral; feature: human-associated habitat; material: dental | place: China | collected 2047 ... | reverse complement strand
GAATAATATTTTTATCATTATCCTCGTACCCCTTACACTTTGGGGCAATAATATAAACGTCGTGACCTAGTTTTTCTAAAGCCTCTTTAAGGTTAGCTGTCGATGTCGCTACACCATGGACTGACGGCAAATAGTCATCTACAAAAATACCGATTCTCATACTGTAAGTAATTATAGCATGCTAAGGACTATAGGTGCGATTGATAACTACAAAAAGCCGTCAGGCGACCAATTATATTCTTTGTATACAAAGTACTATACTCCCCCACACTCCACCAGAACTAGCATCTTGCAGGTTTTGTGGAAATAATCAATTTTAGTGCAACAGTCATGATATAATACACTACATGACACACTTTCATATCGCCATCGTCATTGATGATCAATTTCCCACATCAAGCGGAGTGAGCCGTTCTGTGCAAACACAAATTGAGGAGTTGCTAAAGCTAGGGCATCGCGTGACACTGCTAGTACCGACAGCCGATTCAACGGAGAGTAGCGAGAGCCTTGCTATCATCCAAACCCCGTTTCTTCGCGTACCCGGCCTGCCATCTCATACAAGCATCCTACGGAACAACCGCTTTATAGTAAATAAGCTATGCCGCAAACACAAATTTGACATTATCCATAGCCAGACCGACTCTGGAGCATTGCTACTCGCAGCAAAAATTGCCAAGAAACAGCATATACCACATATACACACGTTTCATACTAACGTTGCCGGGTCTCACGATGCCTATCCTGTATTGATGCTAATTGGCAGTGCGGGAGTACGACTCAATGCCATAAGAATTAGTATGTTGCGAAGGCGCTTTTTAGCTCGTAGTCGCCTAAAAAGAAATATACCCACAGAAAAAACCATGGCACGATTCGATTGGCGCTCTCAAGCTATGATAGCAAACTCTGTCGACGGGATAACAACTCCAGCTCACTATATGGCAAACTATATTAATGCGGCCGCAGAAAAAACAAGTATCAAAACAGCCGTCATTCCTAATAGCTATAATTACGCATTTGAGTATTACGCAAGCCGGACAGAAAGAAAAAGAAAATCGTCAACACTGCGTTTTATCAGTATTGGCCGAGTAGTTAAGGAAAAGCGTCTCGATGTTATGATAGACGCTTTCAAACAAGCAAATATACCCAATAGCGAACTGATAATAGTCGGTGATGGCCCAGAATATAAAAGATTAAAGAAATATACCGATAAGAATAACAATATCAAGATGACGGGGCACATAAAAGATAAGAAAGACATCTTTCAGTTATTGCGGGACTCTGATGTTTTTGTGCTTACTTCGTATCGATTTGATTCTCAAGCCATCGTCTTGGCGGAAGCGCTTGTCGCAGGCGTGCCAGTTTTATATTGCGACGATCGACTGACGATAGGTGTCAATGAACAAAATAGCATACTTACCAAACCTAACATTTATGACATCGCAAACGGGATGCAGCAATACGCCGATGATAGTCTTCGAAAAAAACTCGCCACAGGAACAAAAAGCGTTTTTAATGAGTTATCACCGCAGGTTATGGCGGCATCATATATCAGTTTTTATGAAGAGATTCTAGCCGATTATCAATAAATCAATTCTTCTTTGATGATGTTATAATATTCTACATGAAGCTATACTCCTGGAACGTCAATGGCATTCGTGCGGTGCTAAATAAGGGCGAGTTTATGAAGTTTATCGAGGCGCATGATCCCGACATTTTGTGTTTACAGGAAACCAAGGCGCAGCGCGGGCAGGTCGAACTAGATCTGCCGCAGTATGAAGAGCATTTTTATTCGGCGGCAAAGAAGGGCTACTCAGGAACGGCAATTTTCAGCAAAATACCAGCTATGAGATATTTGGATGGTTTTCCGCAAGACATTGTTGATAAATTTCATATCACAAATGATATATTTGGCGATCCAAATGATGAGGGCAGGGTAATCGCTGCAGAATTTGCCAATTTTTGGGTAGTAACGTGCTACACGCCAAATTCTAAGGGTGATTTGAGCCGTCTAAAGCTCCGTTACGAACAGTGGGATCCAGCCTGTTTAGCGTATCTGAAGGGGCTAGAAGCAGGCGCTTACGGTAATGCCAAGCCAGTATTGTACTGTGGCGACATGAACGTAGCGCACCAAGAAATTGACCTAGCCAATCCCAAGCCGAACGTCGGTAAACATGGTTTTACTAACGAGGAGCGCGAGCGTTTCCAAGATTATTTGGACGCTGGTTTTGTCGATACTTTCCGAGCCGCCAACCCCGACAAAACTGGCGCTTACAGCTGGTGGACGCATTGGGCAAATGCTCGGGCGCGTAATGTCGGCTGGCGGATTGATTACTGGCTGGCCAGTGCCAAAATTGCCAAAAACGTTAAGAATCCACAAATTCACCCCGAACAAATGGGTTCCGACCATTGTCCAATTAGTATTGAGGTGAAAATTTAAGTATGGATTTGTCATATTGGCAACGACAGACCGTTGAAAAAGCATTATTTCCTGACATTGAGTGGAATAAGCCAGAGCAGAAGTCACGGGCTGGTAAATTAGGCATTGTCGGTGGCAATAAGCTTGGTTTCGCTACGGTTGCTGACGCTTACACAACTGCACTGAAAACTGGAGCAGGTGAAGCTCGAGTGTTACTACCCGATGTTTTAAAGAAAAACGTACCAGCTTCAATGACTGATGTTCAGTTTGCACCCACTAATCTGTCGGGTGGCTTAAGTACGGAAGCATCACCAGAGTTACTAGCTTTAGGTGATTGGGCTGATGTATTGCTATTCATTGGAGACGCTGGCAAAAATAGCCAAACAGCTTCTTTATATGAACAATTTATCCTAAATTACCCTAAGCCTATAATTTTGACTCGTGACGCAATCGATTTAGTACAGAACTCCATGCCAGCATTACTTGATAATCCCCAGCTGGCGCTAGTCGCATCATTTGCTCAATTGCAAAAAATTTTCCGCAGTGTTTATTATCCAAAAATCTTAACTTTCTCTATGCAATTATCCCAGTTGGTGGATAATTTACACAAATTTACCGTGACCTATCCAATTACTATCATAACTTTTCACGCTGATCAGCTAATTATTGCTCACGATGGGCGTGTTGTCAGTCAGTCTTGGGATAATCCTATGGCCATCTGGCGAGGAAGCGTTGCTACTAAAGCAGCTACTTATTTACTATGGACACCATCAAAACCACTAGAAGCAATAGCCACTAGTTTAATTTAAATAAAAACCCAGTCTAAAACTGGGTATTATTCTGGAGCAATCTCTGGTACCGCGGGCCGGACTTGAACCGGCACGAGCTATTGCTCACCAGATTTTGAGTCTAGCGCGTCTACCAATTCCGCCACCGCGGCACAAGAGAACGCTCCAGTACTTAAAAATGATACCACATCACATCGCTTAAGTAAACTATCAGTAGCTGTTTTGTGCTTTTTTTATCCGGCGTTTTCGTTTATAATAATAGTAATGGATTCATCAAATAATCCGCATCAAGCTAGGGTGGGCTTCTTAAAATCAGATTCACGTCAATCAACACCACCTAGAGATTATAAACCGTCACGTAATGCCGCGGCGGATGTTATTCGTGGACAAATTGATGCAATTTACTCAGGAAATTCTGGAGAAAATACCCCACACACCACCCCAGTGCCAGTTCAGCCAACACCCAAACAACCACAGCCCCAACCAGCGAGCACTCAACCACCGCAACCAGCACAGGACAATCATCGACAAACTCACGCCATGCGGACAACACCACCAAAGAAAGAATTTAATCAGCCAGTTACCCCAAAGGCCGCCGACAAGCAATGGAATCAGTATCATTCAGCTTGGCAAAAGTATTACCAAATGTATTATGAACGCTATTACGCTGGACATTTATATAATAAACAACAAGAAATGTCCAAGATAATTGCTGATAATCAAGCAAAGATTGCCGCCACTAAAAACTTGAAGACTGAGCCTACCGACGAGCAACTCACTGCCATGAAAGAGCTACGGTCACAAATTCAACAGAAAGTCCGTGACTCTGCTAAAAAAGTTAAAAAATCACGTCATTTTATGCCAATGGTAGCTGGACTAGCTGTTTTACTAATATTCTCATTTCTACAATATAACCGCCTATTATTTGGTATGGTGGCAGCCTACACTAGCCCTGGTAATATTGAACCGCAGAATATTATTGTCAACGCTTCAAGCGATATCGCCGTGCCACCAGATCCTCGCATTATCATACCCAAAATCAATATCGACGTACCAGTGGTTTATGGCGTAGCTAGTGATAAAAAATCTCAATTAGCCGCCATGGAGAAGGGTGTGGCACACTTTTCTATCCCTGGCGCTAACGCCTTACCTGGTCAAGTCGGCAATATCGTGCTAGCGGCGCACTCCAGCAATGATGCCTTTGCTCGTGGTGAATATAAATTTGTTTTCGCCCAAAATGAAAAATTAGCAAAGGGTGACGTCATTTATCTTAATTACGAAAGTAAGCGCTACACTTATAAAATCACTTCAATGGAAGTTGTTTTGCCGACAGAAGTATCTAAAGTCCAACTAAAAACCAATAAGCCAATGTTAACTTTAGTGAGCTGTGTGCCAATTGGTACGGCTGAAAAGCGACTATTAGTATTTGCTGAACAAATCAACCCTGACCCAACTAAAGCCGCTGCCGCAACCGAAAACACCTCATCTTCTGGTAATACAACTAATATACCAGCCGCTCAATCACCAACACTGCTTGAGAGATTATTTGGTGCTAATTAAACGGCCACCAGCCAGTTTCACCGTTTGTCATATTCATTTTACTCAGAATGACCACACCGTCGGCAGCTTTATTAATAGCGTAAAGATATTTTTGATTTGATGACAACGCCGTGCTAAGATTACCATCAGCTTTCATCATTCTATAAAGATTAGCGCCATCAAATTCACGCAGATACAAATATCCAGCATTGTCAACACTCCACAGATGAAAATCGTCCAGCCAGTTTATTTTTTGTGTTGCGCCAAGATCAATCTTATCTGACAAAGTTTTATGCTCCAGATCATAGCTATTTGCCACCGGTCCAGCTCTAAACACAATCATTCTACCGCTATCATTTAGCGAAATCTCTTCCGGATGAAACTCCAGTGATAAGGTGGTTTTTTGTCGCAAAAACTCTGCTTGTTTTGATTCATCGTCTGACACCTCACCTCTGTAAATTACCGCTTTACTATCATTAGATACCACGACTGTATCTTTATTAAAATAGCGTGAAAAACGAATTAATGACAGCTGATTTTTATCAAATCTATCGACGATAAAAGGCTTCTTCCAACCTTTTTTCCAAATACCAACGACTTTTTGGCCGTTATCAATAGTCACAAAAGAGAATCCATCCGTACCATATAAATCAAACTGGGTGACACCGCTAATTATCGGACTTGAAATCGTTGCAGATGACAAATTGATACTGCGCACCTCACCACTTTCTTGTAAGACATAAAGTTCATTACCGTTTGTTCCGATAAAATGTGCTTTATTGATTGAGAAACCAGCAATTTTCGTAATATCAATGATGTCTTCTGGTTTTTCTCTATCAAATCGCAGCCATTGAGTGTGCCTCTTACTTTCAGTATCGCTAAATTCATGCTTAACGATAGAATAGCGCCCACCTTGATCCCATTCTGACACGGAAAAAGTATGATTTTCCGCCGAAACATCATAGCCCGTCAAAATATTTATATCAATTTTATGCTCGGTGAATTTCTCATTATTGGTATCACGCAAATCACCCAAAATTAAAGTTGGCTGATGATTGTCATTAGCAATCATTGCCAAAAAATTGCCGTGTGAATAAATTAAAGCATGTTGCAACCCTTTGCCAAACGCTTTGACCTGAGTAGTTTGACGGTCTTTCGGCACCAATCTAGCATAGTTAAGATTTGTTACAGTTTCTGGCTTGATATCAACTTTCTTTTGCCACGTTTCATAGCCCTTCAAAGACATCGCAAAATAGTGAATCCCTGGTAAAACTACACTCTTGGCTTGAGTTCGTCGCAAATCAGCCCCGTCAATTGACACCATAGCGCCACTAGGATAAGAAGCGTATTGCACCAGACCATTGTGCTGGACCTCTTGGGTGAATACATTAAACTTATAGCCCAAAACATTAAACATCAGAAATATTAGCATTATTACAATCGACATCGTCATTACAAAATAGGTAAAAATTCGTCGAACTAGTTCTTTTTTTCGATTCATATTGCGTTGCATAATTAGCTTAAATTATACCATATTTTACCTCTTGCAAAAAACGCGAGCAGTTTGTAATATAGGAATAGAGAAAAGCATAGGGGGTTTATGAATAATAAAAATTATGTCGTGATAAATGGCAGGGCTTATCACCCAACAACTGGACTACCTTTGGATGATATTGTGATTGATACGAAGATCACGCCGATCAAAGAGGAGCCTAAGATCACCAAGCGGGGAAGTGCAAATCAGCAGATTCATCAGCGTACTTTACAAAAATCAATCACCTTAAATCGACGACACGTTAAAAAACCGACCGCCAAAGGATTAGCTTATCGATATCAACCTCAACCAGCTGATATTTCAAAACATGAAAAAGTTGCCAAATTCACCCCTGTAGATGTAGCGAAAAAACACTCATCAACCACAAGACAGCGAAATGATCGTCCAGCTGAAACACATCCGGTCGCTCGCCGTGCGCAGGAAAGGAATAATCCGTCAGCAAGACAATTACGTCGACGAGAATACGCCAAAACACCTGTCCAAAAAAATATCAGCCAACCAATAGTAAAATTGAAATCAGCCGAAGAGCTAAAAAATGACGCTATCCATAAAGCCTTGAGTCAAGAAATTTTACCAGAAAAGAAACGCATGCCCAAACGAAAAAGCCGGTTCTCCCATTGGGCTAGCACTTTTTCCGTTGGACTAGCAATCATGCTACTTGGCGGCTATTTAACTTACCTCAGCATGCCGAACATATCTATAAAAATCGCCGCCGTACAATCAGGCATTGACGCTAAATATCCTGGCTACAAACCAGACGGCTACGCAATGAATGGACCAATTAAATTTAAAGATGGTGAAGTCGCCATTAAATATGCTTACGCTGATGGTAGCACAGAATATACCTTGACGCAACAAAAAAGCTCTTGGGATTCAAGTGCAGTTAAAGAGCACTTCTCAGAGAAAACAAGCCAGCCAACCACCACGATCATTGATGGCTTAACTATCTACAGCAACGGCACTCACGCAGCTTGGGTTAATCGGGGTATTTTATATCAGATTGACGGCAATACTGAACTGTCCAGTGAGCAAATTCAAAAGATTGCCACCAGCTTATAACCTCCACGACCATCAAACAAGCTAGTTGATTAAACTCTTCTGTTATATAATTATCTTATGAATAATGACAATATTACCGCTCGCACTCGTTTTGCGCCAAGTCCAACGGGCTATATTCACGTTGGTAATGTTCGAAGTGCGCTTTATCCGTATTTAATCGCCAAACAAACTGGCGGAGATTTTATCTTACGCATTGAAGACACTGATCAAGCTAGATTTGTCGATGGCGCAGAAGATTTAATTAAAGATACTCTAAAATGGCTTGGGCTAGAATGGACAGAAGGTCCAGCTTTCGATAGTGAAAATGAAATTGGCGACTTTGGGCCATACCACCAAACTGCCCGTCGGGAGATTTACTTGAACTGGGCCAAAAAGATGATCGAAAAAGGCTTAGCTTATGCCGACCCATATTCGCCAGAAGAAGTTCAGAAATTTCGAGAGCAGGCCAAGATAGAAAAACGGGCGTTTTTATACCGAGATCATCGGCCGGAGAATCCACCAGAATGGCAACTTGGTATGCCACTTCGTTTTAAAACGCCTAAAATTAAACGCTACACCTGGCAAGATGCAGTAATGGGTGAGCTTTCAGCTGGGCCAGAGGCGCTTGACGATTTTATTTTAATTAAAACTGATGGCTTGCCAACCTACAATTTTGCCCATATCATTGATGACTATGAGATGAAGGTTACACACGTGATTCGTGGTGCGGAATATGTGGCCTCAACGCCAAAATATCTTTCGCTATACGAAGCGCTGGAAATTACGCCACCGATTTTAGCGCATGTGCCATACATCTTGGCACCAAGCGGTAATAAAAAACTTGGTAAACGTGATGGAGCAAAAAGTGTTACTGAATATCGTGATGATGGAATTTTGCCAGAAGCGATGTTGAATTTTTTGGCACAACTTGGTTGGAATGATGGCACTGATCAGGATATTTACACCTTAGATGAGTTGATTAAGAAATTCTCGCTTGATCGTGTGCAGAAATCTGGCGCCAAATTTGATGAACAGCGACTAATCTGGCTGAACGGGCAGTGGATTCGCCGAATCTCGCTGGATGATTTATATGAACGAGTTAATGACGGTGGCTTCTGGCCTCATTCTGCCCACAATGCAGATGAAACATATAAACGTCAAGTTCTAGCCTTAGCACAAGATCGCTTGAAGACATTGACTGATCTGCCACAATTAACTAGCTACTTTTTCGAAGAACCGAAAATTGATACAACTTTCATTTCTAACAACAAGCAATTGAAAAAACTGACTGATAATGAACGCCAGCAACTATTAAACCAAGCTCACAACAATCTCAGCTACATCACTAACTGGACATCTGATAATATTCAGTCCACTCTCAATCAACTTTTGGCAAAAACTGGGCAAAAACCAGGCGTACTATTCAGCCTAATACGGATCGCCACCACTTGGGCGCCGTTCAGTCCACAACTAAATGACACTTTAGCACTGATTGGCAAACAAAAAACTCTCGATCGTCTGAAAAATGCTATTGATATGCTATAATAGCCATAACCATGAACAATGAAAAATTAAACAACTCACCACTAGAAAAACCTAATCGATCAGATGAAAAAAAACGATTCGCCAAGTTGCGTCAATTTGTTGATCGTCATCACATCGCTATTTTATTAATTTGTGGCGCAGTTTTGATATTTTTGGGTAGCAGTATTGCATTTTTAATCACTCATCAATCACCAAGTCATGATAATCAGACTAATTTAACGGTCAAGAAAAAACCTCAACCCGCTAAGAAATATTATTCACCATTGACAGGATTGGAGGTCGCGGATGAAACGGCCACCAAGCAGGCAGTAACTGGCGTCATGATTGAAAACAGCCCGGAGGCTAGACCGCAATCTGGCCTGAAACAAGCTGGCGTGGTTTATGAGGCAGTGGCAGAAGGTGGCATCACCCGATTTTTGGCATTATATCAAGGCGACAAGCCTAACCTAATCGGACCGGTGCGAAGTTTACGAATGTATTATCTGGGCTGGGCAAGTGCATATCAAGCGTCAATTGCTCACGTCGGCGGTAGTTACAACGCACTGAGTGAGGTGAGAAATGGTAATTATCGTGATATTGATCAATGGTTTAACAGTGGATCATATTGGCGAGCAAGCGATCGCTACGCCCCTCACAACGTCTATACATCTGGTGAAAAACTTAACCAGCTCAACAACGCAAAAGGGTATAAAACATCGGAGTTTTCTAGCTTTCCACGCACCGACGGCAAATCGTCAGAAAATTTGACCGCCACAACGGTAAATATCAATTTCAGTAGCGCCCTATTTAATACTTCATATACATATAGTAAAGACACCAATTCGTATTTACGTAGCCTAGCAGGAGCGCCTCATAACGACCGAGAATCAGGTCAAATAGCGCCAAATGTTGTAATCGCCATGGAGGTTGGATTGCAACGGCGTAACAATCTCGATCACTACGAAGATGTAATTACTACCGGCTCAGGCAAAGCTTATATCTTCCAAAACGGAACGGTCACCGAAGCAACTTGGAGTAGAGAATCTTTCACTTCACCACTGAAATTGACTGGAGCTGATGGTAAAGAAGTGGCCTTGAATAGGGGACAAACGTGGATATCAGCATTCACGCCAGGACGAGGAAGTGTGTCATGGCAATAGAACCAGGATCAAAATCAATCAACGAGTTTCACCAACACTATAAAAAGACTATTCTGTCTACATTTATCTTCTTTTTATTAGGACTAATCATCACCATTGGTTTAGTTTTACATTTTTCCAAAATCGCAACCATCACCGAGCTTAATTTTTGGATCGTTATCATCTGCGTATTCATTATCACCACTAGCGCTGGATTATTTTTAATCAAAATTGTAACCGCACCGATGTGTCAAATTTTACTAGCTCTAGCTCATAAAAACAGTGAATTGACTAGTCAAAAACCGCCCAACCCAAATTCCGGATCTAATAAAAAAACCGGCTTCAACACAGTATTGACCACAATTTATAGCGACAACAATATCTGCCAAAAACCAAATAACGATAATTCAAGCTCTTTTCTAACCAGGGCGCTCAACTATTCCAGCGCCAGCGTCGTAGTCCTTAATAAACATCAGCAAGTTATCTTTGCGTCAGCATCAGCGCCGATTTCTAAGGATGCCAACGGGTCCAATTATCTAGCGTTAGATTTTTTGGGTGAAGCAAATATTTCCGATTGGCTTGATAGTATAAATAATCACTCAATCAGAGCGGAAAAAATGTGGCGTCGCATACCAGTTCAGGCAAACACCTTTAAGAAAGATAAATTTTACGATGTGGTAGCTTCTTATGAAAAAGGTGACACGGACGAGATGACGGTAATTTTTCTATTCGATAAGTCTAGTCAATATCTACCAGAAGAAGAAGATTTGAATTTTATCGCTTTTGCTGCGCATGAATTGAGAGGGCCAATCACAGTCATCCGTGGCTATCTTGATATTATCTCGCACGAATTTGCTGACAGGCTGAAAGGTGATGAAAAACAATTGATGGATCGCTTAACAGTTTCAGCCAATCGATTATCCAGCTATATTAGCAACATTCTCAACGTTTCCAAATTTGATCGCCACCACCTGGAAACACACCTACTGGAAGATACTGTTGCTAATATCTATACTTCCATCGCTGATGACATGAATTTACGAGCTACGACTTCAAACAGATTACTCAACGTTAATATACCTGAAGACCTGCCCACGGTTGCCGCTGACCGCAGTAGTGTTGGCGAAGTACTAGCCAATCTGATTGATAATGCCATAAAATACAGCTTTGAAGGTGGACTAATCCAAGTTACCGCCACCAAGAAGGGTGATTTTATAGAAGTTTCGGTAGCTGATAATGGAATCGGTATGCCGCCGAGCGTCGTTAATAATCTATTTCACAAATTTTATCGCTCACACCGCAGTCGAGAGGCTGTGGCTGGCACAGGAATCGGTTTATACATCTGTAAAGCTTTTATAGAAAGTCATGGCGGATCAATTTCAGCAAGATCTAAAGAAAATGAAGGATCAGTTTTTTCCTTCACTATTCCGATCTACGCCACCATCAAAGATAAACTATTAGAAGACGGTCAGTTGAATAGCAAAATAATCCGCACTGGTGGCGGCTGGATAAAAAATCATTCCATGTATAGAGATTAGGAGGAAATATGATAAAAACAATTTTATGCGTTGAAGATGATCGATTTATTGGCGAAATGTACGTACGCAGCTTGGAAAAGGCTGGATATAGCGTAACTTGGGTGGTTGACGGCAACGACGGTTTAGTCGCCGCTCGCAATCAACAATTTGATTTAATTATTTTAGATTTGATGCTACCAGAACAACGCGGTGATCAAATCTTAGACGCCCTGCGGGGTAATGGCGTAGATCTTGTGCCGGATAGCAAAATTTTGATTATGACTAATTTTGAACAAGACGAAGAGTCACGCAATAATATTATGAATAGAGTTGATGGCTATTTGATTAAGGCTGACGTAACGCCACGAAATTTATTAGAAGTTATTGAAAAGTTAGATAAATAGCGCTTTAACCCTAAACCAGCTCGCTACCAAATGTAAACGAGCTGTTTTATATAAATGAAATACAAAATTATTGGTGACCTTACCGGGAATCGAACCCGGATTGCCAGGATGAAAACCTGGTGTCCTAACCGTTAGACGATAAGGCCATCCACCCAAGGATTATAGCACACAAACCAACTCCTGTCTATAGCTGAAACCTCTTGCGCTTTTTTATTAAATCAGTCATAATACAATCATGAAGTCAGGTGGGCTGAGCTTATATCCTCAACCGATTTCTCGGTTTTGGCTATGTCGTCTTTTAGAGGTGGCTCTTTTTACTTGCATCACGATTGTCACACTTTACGTATGGGCAAGATTCATTCCTACAGGTTACAATTTACCAATAGGTATGTCTATCACCGATGTAGGCGCAGCTGTATCTGCAGTCGGCAGCTTAATCACCTTATCCATCCGTTTTTGGACACCCAAAAATCATTATGCTATTACCGCTACAATTATTTATCTAATTACTGCCACTGTAGCAGGTGTGTTGATATTTGATAGCGGCGAGATTAATTCGCCATTCTTCGCCTTATGGATAATTGTGGCCATTTTTGCTGGATTCTTTGGCTTAATTATAGCGGGACTGATGAGTGCTGTGACTATTGCTCAAATCATAATATCCTATTTACAAACCTCTTTATCCATGCAAGCTGTGGTCGGTAATCTAGTTTTTGGTTTATTACCAATAGCTTTTGGAGTGATTTTGTGGGGCAGAAAACAGACACCAAAGAAAAGTGCTTATTCTGACCTTGAGCAAAAACTTTCAACCGTTGAAGGTAAATCCGATGTAGTAATTAACACGATTGACGATGGAGTTTTGGCAATTTCTAAAGAGGGGAATATAGAGCTAATCAATCCTTCAGCCCAATCATTGATTGGCTGGAATCAAGGTGATGCCTTGGGGCTAAGTTGGAAAAGTGTTCTAAAACTAGCCACCTCCGATGGTAAAGAAGTGGCAGAAATCGATAATCCAGTCGCTCAAGCTCTTACCAAAAATCAGCCAACTCATAGCGATAAATTACTGTTGGTGACAAATTCTGATAAGCGCCGGTTAGTGTCAATTGTTAGCTCACCAGTTGGCGAGAATAATGAGGGTGTGATTGTAGTATTTCGTGATATCACCAGAGAAAAAGCCGAGGAACGTGAACAAGCTGAGTTTATCTCTACCGCCAGTCACGAAATGCGTACACCAGTAGCTTCTATAGAGGGCTATCTGGGTCTGGCACTCAATCCAGCCACCGCTCAAATTGACGAAAAAGCCCGAGATTTTATCACCAAGGCTCACCAGTCAGCCCAACATCTGGGACGGCTTTTCCAAGATTTACTTGATATCAGCAAAGCGGAAGATGGTAGATTAAAGAACGAGCCACGGGTGATTAATGTTGAGGATTTCATCCGTGATGTTTGGAGTAGTCTTGCACCAAAAGCTGCGGAAAAGCAACTGCAGTATACTTTCTTGCCAGATATAGATAAGGACACCAAAGGCGAACGACAAATCAGGCCAGTTTTCTACACTAATGTTGATCCAGATCATCTACGTGAAGTTATCGACAATCTAATTGAAAACGCTATAAAATACACTCTGTCTGGTGAAGTGGCTGTTGATATCAATGGTGACGATAAACATGTATCTATTAGCGTCAAAGATTCGGGCGTCGGTATTCCCGCTGAAGATATTCCACATTTGTTCCAGAAATTTTATCGAGTTGATAATTCCGACACACGTGAAATTGGTGGCACTGGTTTAGGTCTATACCTTTGCCGAAAATTAGCCGAAAGTATGTCAGGACACTTACATGTTGAAAGTGAGCATAAAAAGGGTAGTACGTTTTTCCTTGACTTACCACGAATTTCTGCTGATGAAGCCAGTCAGAAAATGTCAGAGGAAGATATCAAAAACAACACTGATGTTGACGCCTCCATGCCAGTAGTCACCGATAATCAACCTGAAATTGCCACCCCACCGCCAATACTCCAAGTTACCCCAGAACAAAACATCACTTTACCGCCATCTCAACCAGCGCCACCAACCTTAGCAGAAATTGAAAACAGGATTAAAGCCGAACGCTCGCAATTGTCAATTCCAGAAAGAAAATCATAAGAAGTATGGATTTTTTATAAAAACTTAAGTATAGTATAGATATATGACGAAAATTTTGCTAGTTGAGGATGATAAAAGTTTACGTGAGATTTACGGCGTACGCTTATTGGCTGAAGGCTATGATATAGTTTCCGCTGGCGATGGCGAAGAAGCTTTGGCTATGGCCATCAAAGAACGCCCGTCTTTGATATTAAGTGATGTTATGATGCCGAAAATATCTGGTTTTGACATGCTAGATATCTTGCGTTCCACCACAGAAACCAAAGACGTTAAAGTTATTATTATGACTGCCTTATCATCTGAAGACCAGCGTAAGCGTGGCGAACAATTAGGAGCTGATCGTTATTTGGTCAAGTCGCAAGTAGGAATAGAGGACGTCGTTAGAACTGTTCATGAGGTTTTAAGTGACATCCCTGGAGTGGGCACTACACCAGTGCCAACAGCAACGACACCTCAGGAGACGCCCGCACAAACGTCAGTAGCCACGCCTCAACAACCAACCGCCGCCCCAGCTCCACAGACTGCAACTGTTCGGCCTGATGTCGCATCATTGTCTCCGCAAGCTCAATCCCTTAACCCTCTGGCACAAGCACCTCAGACACCACCGCAACAGCCACATTCAGCCCTACCACAACTAGGTCAAATACCACAAAACCAGCAACCAAGCCCATTGCCTCAACCTGTTGCGCCATTCTCATCATCAGCATCTAGACCAAATAGCCTAGGAGAACGAGTTATCCATCCGCTAGAAAGTATAGCCGATAATTCTGCTGAAATTAGACAAATGATGGACGCAGCCTTAAGCGACTCCGTCAATACACCTCAGCCAGCTCCGCAAAATATCGATCCTCAAGATATCCAGCCTCAACCTCAACCGATCCAGCAGCCACAAGTGGCACCTCAACCAATACCCCAACAATCTGCCACACCACCTCAGCCTCAGCCGATTAATCCAAATCCAATACAAAATGCTCAATAATAATCTTTCTAGTAATAAACCTCAGCGCCTCAATAAGTTTGTGGCGCTTTGTCTTGGAGTATCAAGACGACAAGCCGACGAGCTGATAGAGCAGGGTAAAATTATCGTCAATAACCAACCAGCTAAATTAGGGCAACAGATAACAGACGATGACAAAATAATTTACAATAATAAGCCACTATCCATCAAGGATTATCAACTAATTTTACTAAACAAACCTGTTGGCTATGTATGCTCTCGTGCTTCGCAGGGTAATACTCCAACTATCTATAAGCTACTGCCTAAAGCATTTACTCACCTCAAACCAGTTGGCAGACTAGATAAAGACAGTTCTGGGCTAATTCTACTAACCAATAACGGCGATTTAGCTCATCGATTAACACACCCTAGTTTTCATAAAATCAAACGCTATCTTGTCACAATTAATTTACCTCTTCAACCGCTTCACCGTCAGATGATCAGCGATTTTGGCGTACAACTAGCTGATGGATATAGTAAATTTGAGTTGACACGTCAACACGAGGGTGATGATCGTCGCTGGATAGTGACTATGAGCGAGGGACGCAACCGTCAAATCCGTCGTACTTTCACCGCACTTGGCTACACTGTCACCAAGCTACATCGCACTAATTTTGGAAATTATTCGCTTGATGATCTAAAACGTGGCGAGTGGCGTGAAATCACCAACACAGAGAAACTTCTCTAAATAACCATCTCGCAAAATATCTTATTTTCTGCTATAATTACCTCTGATGAAGAACAAATTACCGACCATTGCGATCATTGGGCAGGCCAACGCCGGCAAAAGCTCACTATTTAATCGATTAACTCGTGCCCGCACTGCCATTGTCGCCAAAGAAGCCGGCACCACCCGTGATAATGTCGTGGGGACTGTGTCTTATCGTCGAACTGATGCTACAAATTCTAAATTCTTATTGGTTGATACTGCCGGACTAAAAAATCCTGAAGATGAATTTGAGGCTAGCATCCAGTACCAGATTGAAGACGCCGCCAATTCCGCAGATGTTATTTTAGTCACGGTTGACGGTACGCTTTATCCAACCGACGACGACCGTTTAATCGCTAAAAAAGCGCTCAAAAGTGGTCGCCCAACTATTCTGATTATCAATAAAACCGACCTCAAAGGCGCTCTGCCTAACGATGAGTTCAAAAGGCTTGGTATTAAAACTATCATACGCACCTCTGCGGAGCATAATATCGGTATTTCTGAACTGCTTGATACAATTGCCACTCTTATTCCGCCAGCTGACATCGTGGAAGATGATAGCACTATTCGTATCGCATTGATCGGTCGACCAAATGTTGGAAAATCTAATTTATTTAATACTCTGGCGGGTAAACAACAGGCTATCGTTGCCAATTTGGCTGGCACCACCCGTGATGTTAATCGTGTGACAGTTAGGTATAAAAATCAATCAATTGAGCTCCTAGACACCGCCGGTATTCGCCGTCAAGGAAAGCAGGAAACTGGTATTGAAAAGTTTTCGGTGATGCGCACCATGCAAGCCATCCACGAAGCTGATGTTTGCTTTTTACTAGTTGACGTCAATGAACTAAATGTTAGCCTTGATCAGCGATTAGCAGGACTGATCGATGAAGCTGGCAAGGGCCTAGTATTAGTCATTAGCAAATGGGATACAGTTAAAAATAAGGACACTCACACTCATGATGATTTAGTTCCGCAGATTAGTTATCATTTCAAATTCACACCTTATGTACCGTTAATTTTCACCAGCTCTGTAACTGGACAAAATACAGCTAAATTGTTTGAAATAGCACTAGATATTTACCATCGTCGTCGCCAAGAGATTAAAACCCGTCAACTTAATGATTTATTACAAAAAGCTGTCGCCGCACACCCACCAGCTGGCTTAAAAAACTCTCACCCAAAACTGCGCTACATTGTCCAAACTGATACGGCGCCACCATGGTTCGTGATTTACGGCAGTAATTTGAAGTTTATTCACTGGAGTTATAAACGCTATCTGGAGCGCACATTGCGTGAAGCTTACGACTTCTCCGGCACACCTGTTAAAATCTCTTTCCGTGATGAGAAGCAATTAAAGAAAAACCGTGAACGGATAGAAGCGGGCAAAGAACCTGTCACTAAAGCTTACAAACAGGCTAGAGAAGCCGAAAAATCCCAGCGAAACTAGCCAAACAGCATCAATTGCGTCAACAATGTTTCACGAGTAATTTCTTCCGCTCGCTCACCAATCAACACTACTTTGGCGACCTCATCAGCACGAGCGGTAGTAATTTGGATCTGGTGTTCTGTAGCTTCAATATGCCTCCGACCACCATTCAAATCAATGAAACAACCTTTAATCCGCCTAAGACCGTACGTTTCAAATAACTCAACCCAAAGCTTTTCTAACGCCGCTTCATCTAATTTTTCTTGCGATAAGTCTAGCACACTATATGTTGGGTTGTCTGGAATAGCTAATTCGCCATCATATTCATCAAAGAATTTTAACAATTCCGACGGCATTACCATCTTATCCAACTCAAATTCACCAAATGGCGCACTCACAACATTAGCATATGGTAATTTTTGACACTTATTTATATAAGTTGGTCGCTCATCTTCACTCAACAAATCTTCTTTAGTAATTAAAATAATATCCGCCGATTGTAGTTCAAGCTCATGAGCTGGTTCAATACCTCGTAAAATCTCGTGAGCATCAATAACATAAAAACTCTGCATCAATTCATATTTACGAAAAATCTGCGCATTAACCAGTTTTTCTACCAAGTTCATGGTTCGTGCCACACCTGTTGCTTCAATAAACACCGGGGCGGGTGAGTTGCGCGCAAAATCAAATAGCATTCGTGTTAAAGCGTGCTTCGATGAACAGCAAACGCAATCACCAGCCAGCGTTGTCACAATATCCGCCAGACCTTGCAACCGGTAGCCGTCGACATTTTCGTTGGCGTATTCATTTTCAATCACTCTTGCACCTTTGAAATTATCTTGTCGTAATAAAAACTCTAACACACTGGTTTTTCCCGCACCCAACGAGCCATTCACCAAATATAACGGAATCTTATCAACCACTGATCGATCATCATCAAACGCCGCTAAAGCAAAATCTTCAAATTCAGTATCACAAACAGTCATACCACCATTATACGCTAAAAACTTTAGTAAAATGATATAATATGGTTATGAAAATCATCTTTGGTTTTGGTAATCCGGGATCACAATATTCAAACACTCGCCATAATGTTGGTTTTTTTACACTGGAAAAGTTTGCTCAAGTGCATAATGTAGACTTTCAACCAAAAAATAAGTTCTTGGCTGATATTGCAGAATGTCAGATAAATGACGAGAAAGTTTTAATAGTTAAGCCACACACTTTTTATAACGACACTGGCAAGTCAGCCCAATTGTTGCTTGATTTTTATAAATTGTCAATTGATGACATCTTGGTAATTCATGACGACATCGTCCTTGATTTTGGGAAAATTCGTATCCGCCAAGGTGGACAAGACGCCGGCAACAACGGCTTAAAATCGCTTCATCGGCACATTGGTGATGGATTTTGGCATATTCGTATCGGTGTTGATAATTTATTGCGTCGTCGAATTGGCGACACGGATTTTGTCCTGGGAAAATTCAATAGTGATGAGCAGGTTATTTTGAAAGACTGGACCGCTCCTGTCACCACCAAACTGATTGAACAATTTATAGCCAACAAACTTGAAGTTACCAGCTATAATCTGTCTGCAGGTCAAGATGCTTAAGTTTGTCTTTCTGTGATTATTTGCTAGTATTTAATATATGGATAAAAAAGACCGATTGATCTATGAAATTAACGATCTAAGCGACTGGTGGAGAACATCACCAGAATTTAGGCTACACAGCAAACCCGAACCAGATTTAGTACAAATACTGGGTGCAACAGCAACCCTAAACACAAGATTCTTACCAATCAGGAACGGTGAATATTGCCCAAAAGAAGATCGTTTTTTGACGCATGCTATCGTGTCATCTGATGGGTATCCTTTATTAGCCCTTAACCGTCCAGAATATATACTTGGTCAAAACATACCCCTTCCACCTTCTATTAGTCAATCGACAAGAATTGCTCCCGACTTGCTCCTTATGAACCGGGATATGTCAGAGAAAGACCTCGAAATTCTGCGCCACCACCTCACGAAACCACAGAAAGTAGGCAGGCAAGCAATTATAGATACACTACTACGTGGAGCAGATGCTGTTAAATCTTCATTTATTGATCAAGGCAGTAGTCTAGTACCAGTAGCCTAACTTTAATAATACCGCTATTACTTCTTATTACGTCTTTGTGGTGCGATTTTTGCAGCGCTACGCTTTAACTGTTGCTCGGCTTGATGAAGTTTGGCAGACACGCTTTCCTGTAAGTTGATAGCTCGCATTTCAAGCACGCTACTAGTAATTGCCAAACTGATAAATATCAATCCCAAACCACCAGTCGCCCACTCGGGTAGTTCAATATTAAACAGTTTCGCTATCATCATCATTCCCAAAGCCATAATCGCCCAATGTGCACCATTTTCAAGATATTTATATTTACTGAGCGTACCAGTTCTAAGTAAATATACAGTCAGCGAGCGTACCCAAATTGCACCAGCACCCAAACCAGCGACGATCAAAACCACACTTGACGTGATAGCAAATGCACCAATCACACCGTCAAAGCTAAAGCTAGCATCTAACACCTCCAAATACATCAAACTAGCAAACGCCGCCCAACCAGTTTTAGTCTTAATAGAGGCGACAGAATCTTCATCATGGAAAAATGAACCAAATAATTCCAACCCAACATGCAACAAAATACCCAGAACTGATGAAATTAGAATCAGCGACTGGTGTTGCGCATCAACCGTGAAATAAAGCAGAGTAGCAACTGTCAACATCAAGCAAATCTTAAGATTTTCAAACCGCCCAGCCTTAGCCATCCACGGCTCAACATGACGCATCCAATGCACCCGTTTATTATAATCAACGAAGTAGCTAAGCCCAATCATAATCAAAAAAGCTCCACCAAAAGCGTCAATCATCGGCGACGCTTCATGTAAAATATGTCCGTATTCAACCGGCTTATTTAACGCCAAATCTAGTACCGTACCAAAGCCATAACCACTCGCCACCATCACGATAATAATCGGCAATACAAACCTCACCAAAAATACCGCTACAAAAATACCAACACTTAAGAATATCTTTTGCCACAGCGAACTGAGATTCGCCAAAACTTTACTATTGATAACGGCGTTATCAAAGCTAAACGTCACCTCCAAAATCACCAAAATCGCAAATAACCATAGACCGCTCAAGCCTAAACTATTAAAAATAAAAACACCTAAACCGATTGTCAATAGGGTGGAAAATAAGAAAATACGAACAGGGTTATGAGGATGCCAAAGATGTTTCATGATATTTCAGTATATCATAAAAACCATAATCAATTCACTAAAAAAGCGCTAGGTAAGGGTGGGCATCACCTAGCGCCTTTTTACCCTTCAACCCACCCGAGCTTCCATATGAGTGAAGCGTCGTAGTCAAAACTCCAAAAGACTCGCGCCTGATAGTTCAACACCATTCGGTGCTCACTCTAACAAAAGGTCGCCTTGAAATAAGGGTAGTTAAAGGGGTTAGTATGCGCGTAACATATATTGCAAAAAGTGGAGGGTAAGAATACTTAATGCTATTGCGCGCAACCTAACTTTTTAGTTAGAATAGGGGGTATAAGGTGCTTTGATTGACGGTTTAGGTCAACCAATCAAGTACCATTATAGCAAACATTTGACAAAGTGTCAATACTTTTTGCAATAAAAGTCATGGAAATCAATAGAATACGTCCAGATGAGCATATTTTCACCCAGAGATTGGCACATATTGCAAATTCTCCAAAAAGCTTGTGTTTTATGGGAAAGTTGCCAGAAAGCAACGCTCCAGTAGTAGCGATTGTCGGCACACGTAAGCCGACAGCTTACGGCAGGGAGGTGACAGAAAAACTGGCTAGCGATCTAGCGAAAGCTGGTTGTATCATCGTTAGTGGTTTGGCGCTTGGAGTTGATTCCATCGCACAGCGAGCGGCTTTAGAGTCAGGTGGTGTTGTTATCGGAATAGTACCGACAGAATTACCAGAAATCACTCCACGCACTAATGCCAAATTAGCCCAAGACATCATTAAGCATGGTGGCGCCATCATATCAGAATGGGGCAAAGGGGACGGTAAAATTATCAACAAATGGAGTTTTTTGGAGCGTAATCGTTTAGTGTCGGGCGTGGCGGATGCGGTGCTAATAACAGAGGCGGCAGCACGCTCAGGTACATTAAACACCGCCTCCCACGCCTTAAATCAAGGTCGAGAATTATTTATCGTTCCAGGAAATATCACCAACCCCTTATCAGCCGGCTGTAATTCATTATTAAAACAAGGCGCTTACCCAGCCACCTGCGCCGAAGATATCTTGGAAATAATTGCACCAGAGTACACAAAAACCGACTCAGCAAACTTGAAGTTACCCATTGGAAAAACTGACGAGGAAAATATTATTATAAAACTACTCTCGGAGGGCTTACGAGACGGTGACGAATTGCTGAAAAAATCTAACATTCCAACTGCCGATTTTGCCGTAGCGCTGACCATGCTAGAAATTAACGGAATAGTCAAACCACTTGGCGCCAACCGATGGATGTTGAGATAAAATTTTAATTATCAAAAAAAACAAAAAGCCTGTATTTACACAGACCTGTTGATATAAATGGAGCCACGATCGGGGCTTGAACCCGAGACCTCATCCTTACCATGGATGCGCTCTACCAACTGAGCTATCGCGGCATATTGCGTTACAGCTTTTTTATTATACCAAAAAGCCCGCTGGTTGTGAATAGGAGGTAGCTCTGGCAACTCATCATCTTTTGCTATAATGAAATAAACAAGGAGGTTTTATGGCGAATTTTAGTTTTGATATCGAGAGTACATTTGATAAGGCGGAGATGAATAACGTACACCAATTGGTACTACGTGAAATCGGAAATCGTTTCGACTTTAAGGGTACGCCAGCTGATGTCGAGTGGCTAGCCGACAAAAAAGGCTTTAAAGTAATCGGCGCAGATGAGTTTCAAGTGCAAACCATTATTGATATGATTGGCAAACAACTAGCCAAGCGCGGCATGACCAGTAAAGTACTCGACCTCAGTGGTGCACACAATGCCGCCAATCTGCGTGCCTGGCAAGATGTGCCGTTCAAGGACGGTCTCAGCCAGGATAATGCCAAGAAAATTACCAAGTTATTGAAGGAAAAACATCCGAAAGTTAAGTCACAGATCCAGGGTGATACCGTACGCTGCACTTCAAACAGCAAAGATGAATTGCAAGCGGTTATGCAGACTCTGCGCGAGGCTGATTTTGACTTTCCATTGGTTTTTGGGAATTATCGCTAGATGAATTCATTGGCGCATCATATTAAGACTGAATTAGTCGCCCTTAGCGAAGGCAACGACGAGTACGCCACATTTAACGTGCGCATTGTCAATAGCAAACTACCTGTTTTGGGCGTCCGTGTACCTGATTTACGCAAATTAGCCCGGCGGTTGGCGAAAGATTTGACAGCGGATGATGCGGCGAAACTACTACAATTTGAACAACCGAATTATGAATATATTTTCTTGTGCGGACTACTAATCACACACATCAAAATGAGTGATAATCGGGCAATTGAACTAACGAGACAGTGGCTACCATTGACCGACAGTTGGGCGCATATCGATTGTTTTATTGAAAGTAAACCCCGTTTTCGAACGCAAATGTGGTGGGATTTTGCACTGGAATGCCTCGAGAGCGATGCCGAATTTACCGTGCGCTACGGTGTCATCTCGCTAATGTGTAATTTCTTAAATGATCAACATATTGACGAAGTTTTCAAACAGCTACGCTCGGTCAAGCACGATGGCTACTACGTCAAAATGGCCCTAGCTTGGACATATGCCACTGCTGCCGCAAAATACTTCGAACGAACATTGTTAGAATTAGAAAAATCCGGCATTGATTCCTGGACACGTGCCAAAGCTTACCAAAAAATGCGCGAATCACGACGATTCAACGATAAACAACAAGCGATAATTAAAGCCAAAAGGAGCAAATTATAAACACTATTTCAGCATTACAGTTTCGAGTAATTTAATGTCATTGTGACGCAAGACACAGTGTTATGCAAGTTACTAAAAAAGCACAACAGATTCAATAGCGGGCGTTTTGACGCCAATTGGAGGAAATCGTAAAGTGGTACTAGCATTTTCACCCAAGACGTGCTATAATCACTGATGAACTATAAATAATTATCTAACGAGAGAGTTATGGCAAAGAAGAATACGAAACGAAAGTTGATTGGTTTGGTGAGTGACAAGAGCGGTCATCGAACTTATTACACCACAGTAAACACCCAGAATCGCACCACCAAAGGTCAGGGTAAGTTGACACTACGCAAATACGATCCAATTGCTCGTGAGCATGCAACCTACACAGAAACCAAGAAAAACTTGGGCCGCAACGAAGTTAAAGCTCGCAAGAGTTAATAGTCAGCTAACTATTTACAAATCATCCTCGTTAACTAGGGTGATTTTTATTTAGGCAAGTTTTGTATACGCCATTTAATATCTCTAAGGGCATTCATATACGACAGGAAAGCATCATACGGTGAATCGTAAGGGCTGAAATAAGCATGAACATCACCATCGGCAGCCCATTTAGTACACATGTAGTAAAGTTGATCAGAAGCCTGCAATCGTCGCCAATCGTTGATCAATTGAGCGTTATCAGTAGCCAAAACACGTGGCTCTAAATCGTAAAGCAATTTCAAAGCCTGTTTCTGTAAATCGTTGCCGTTCCAAGCAGATAGATCACGCTCACTGTCCGCCCAAGTGACTGTTCTCGGCATACTAAGCTCACTGGTTGGCTGATTTTTTCTCAATGATTCTGACACGGTATTAAATTTACCACCTTCATTTATCCAGCCCTGAACGAATTCCGCAAAGAAATTAAAGATTCCACTGTCTCTCCATTGATGCTCGCCGAAAGTTTCATAATCCATAAATAAATTAATTAACTGTCCATAAGAATCGTTCAACCAGCTAAGGTATTTTTCAGTGGTTAGTGGCCAATCTTTCCACCGACGATCACTAAATCGAAAGGCGATATCGTCACTAAGGCGATAGTTTTTCAAAAGCAAACCAACATTTTCTGTACCGGCGGCACGATAAACGTAATTTGGACTGCGCCAACCCAAAACCGTATCCCAACCTTCAGCCAATACTCCAAGATAGCCATGCTCTTGTGCCCAAATCGCCAGCTCGTCATTATACGCCAACTCGGTATTGGCTAAAACTCGTGGCCTAACCTGGAACAGTTCCTCGATTTTTGCCGTATGAAGCTTAATTTGACGCTCAAATTCATCACGAGAATAGAAAAACGCTAGGCTATGATGGTAGGGGCTTGCCAAAATCTCTACTCGACCAGTAGCCACCAGCCGCTGAAAATCTGCCAACACGTCTGGTGCAAATTCCTCGGCTTGCTCTAAAAATAGACCAGAAAAACTTAATGATAATTTGAAACCTGGATGAGTTTGCAACAGATGCTCTAATAAATCATTCATCGGGCGATACGATTTATTAGCTATTTTGTGAAAAATACGTGCATTATCCTGTTTACCGTTACCGGAAAAATAATCATGTTTATTAGATATATCAAAAACACTAAACTGACGCAATCGATACGGCTGGTGAACATGTAAATAAAGCGTAATCGCTGGTCGACTCACGATATTAAGCCTCCTCGATTATTGATTTGATTATATAGATCTAAACACTGACGTGCCGCATCATGCCAGGATAAATTTGCATATTCTTTTTTCACGTCATCTTTCAGCAAGCCCAGCATCATCGGTGATTTAGCTAGCATGACGATTTCTTGCGCTAGCTTATTCGTATCCCAATAATCAAATCGCAAAACATTATGCAATACTTCGCCCACACCCGACTGACGACTGATCAATAGTGCTGTATCGTGATGTGCCGCTTCTAACGCTGTCAACCCAAACGGCTCGGACACAGAACTCATCACAAAGATGTCAATTAAATTATAAGCGTCACGCCACTGACGCCCCCGAACAAATCCAGTAAAGAACACCTTGTCACTAATACCAAGTTGCGCTGCCAGGGCGATTAACTCATCACGTTGCTCACCATCACCAGAGATAAGTAACGCAACTTTTTCATGACGACGAATCGCCTGAGCAGTTGCTCTAATTAAATAAGTTAGGCCTTTTTGGATAGTCAATCTAGTCAAAACACCAACGACTGTATAGCCATCTTTCTTCAAATCCTCCAAATAACGGTAAGTGCCTGGCTCATACTCGTGTGGCGGTAAATCGTCCAGATCAATGGCATTATAAACTACTTCTATTTTTTCCGGTGGAATGTGATAATTTTCAACAATAATATCTTTAGTAATTTGACTAACGGCGATAATCCTGTCCGCCATCAAAAGACCATGTTGCTCAATTTCATGCACCAGCGGATTGCCAGACTGTTCACCCGAACGATCAAACTCAGTAGCGTGAACATGCACAATTAATGGGGCATTACTCTCTTTTTTAGCGATTACACCCGCTTCCATCGTCAACCAATCATGAGCGTGAATTGCATCAGGCGGATTATCACGAACCAGCTGATGAACAAATTTTCCATAACGTCGTTGCACGGCACGCATCGGCGACAAGCCATGCTCGTCACCGTGATCATTATCAGTAGCGTCATGGTCGTACGCCCCCAAATTGTGATAGCCAGGTGGCAGAGAAGTGGCAGCATGAATATTCATAAAATCAATTTCTGGATGCTCAGCGGTATACGGCACTACAAAATCAATATCAACACCGTGTGAAGCCAGCGCTTTTGACATCTGATAACAGGCCACTCCAAGCCCACCACTATTATGTGGCGGTAGCTCCCACCCAAGCATCAATATTTTCATATCCATTAATAGTATACAACAGTGCTTATGTTTTTGACAACATAAACTGAATATTATTTGCTCCATTTCATAAAATCATGTTAGAATAATGTGGAGCGTAGGGGAGTAGCTCAGCTGGTAGAGCACTGGTCTCCAAAACCAGGTGTCGCAGGTTCGAGTCCTGTCTCCCCTGCCAAATAGAAATTTTACGATTTTAGAGTATTTATGAAACCATTGCAACCATCATCACCTCATATCATTGCACTAGTTGGCACACCCGGTGCGGGCAAGTCTCATTTTGCTGAAGAGTTTGCCAAAATGTTTCACGCACCACTATTTTCCGCAGACAAGTTAGAAATGTTATCATCAGACTCCAAAGCTATCAATGAAGTAGCTCTGGATTTACTAAAACAGTTCGCTAAAACTCAGCAGACGATAATTTTTGACGGAGCGACCGAGCAGAGAATCATACGTACAAAAATAGCCCAAATCGCCAGAGAGAATGGCTATAAACTACTACTGGTTTGGGTGCAGACTGATCCAGCAACAGCCAAAAGTCGCTGGATGAAAACTCATGGCGATGAAGCGCTATTTGAACAGAAATTGAAACATTTCTCACCACCTCACAATAGCGAACACTGCGTGGTTATCAGTGGACGACACACTTTTAATACACAAGCTCGCACAGTATTGAAACGTCTCAGCGGAAATCGCACACCATCAAATATTCCAGAGCGTCGTAGTATTTCTAACCGCCTCAATATAGGTTAACTATGCCAATCATCACCGATGATGAATTCGGGGAAATAGTTGTTTCAAAACACAGCAAGTCTAGCACTATCAGCTTACGTATTGCGCCCGACGGTCGCCTCAGAATCACTATGCCAACTTATGCGCCATCATTTTCTGCCAAGGCTTTAGTGAAAACCTCTCGCTCACAGATTCGCCAATTACTTAATGATCGTCAAAAGTCTTTCGCTCATTTACAAGACCAAGCAATTGGCAAAAGTCACCATTTATTATTTCAAACCACAACTGATGCCTCAAAAATCATCCTTCACGGTACACAAATTATCGCTAAAATCAACCAACACGATGACATTCAAAGTCCAGAAATTCAGCAACAAATCCGTCAAAAAATTGTCACTGCTTTACGTAAAGAAGCAAAAAGCTACCTACCACGTCGTTTGAAATTCTTGGCTGAAAAATATGATTTTTATTATCAAAACACCAAAATCACCCACGCTTCAAGTCGGTGGGGAAGTTGCTCATCTCGAGGCACGATTAGCCTTAATATCGGATTGATGAATTTGCCTTTTGAGTTGATTGATTATGTAATTATCCATGAATTATGCCACACTCGTCACATGAATCATTCAACCGATTTTTGGCAAGAAGTCGAGCGATACGACCCAGATTATAGATCACACCGCACCACGCTTAAGCAACATTCTCCCAATATCTAATCCGCTTATGATATAATTTTTACATGTACGAATTGCTAATCTTTATCGCAATAATTTCTACCGTCACATCTGTTGTTATGCTATTGGCAATTTTAACTTTATTAAAAAAGGTGGATGATAAAAACACTGAAGATTGCAATAAAAAAGATCTTAATCGGCACGAGATGCTAACAATCATCAACAATATTAACGCCGCTGTCATCAATATGGATGAACACGGTATTATCACCATGTTCAACGCAGCAACGCTAGATCTTATAAATACTAATGAAACCATTGAAGGTGAGCATATTAGCGAGGTGTTAAGTTTAGAGACAGTAGAACATCAACCAGTTGACATTTTTAAGGAATTGACAAAATCATCTGCCATTCGTCAACGTGATGATTTACTGATCGCTGATACAGAAGAGGAAACTCGTCTTGAAGTTACTTTCGCACCAGTCCAAGAGGGGAATAAGTTAACTCCTGATGGCTATGTATTAATTCTGCGAGATATCACTAAAAAGAAAAATCTGGAAGAAGAGCGTGACGAATTTATCAGTGTGGTTAGTCATGAACTACGCACACCAATTACTATCGCCGAAGGATCACTTAGCAATGCCAAATTATTAATAGAACGTAAAATGAACGATAGAATTCCTGCGGCAATCGATGAATCCCACAAACAAGTGTTATTTTTGGCTCGCATGGTCAACGACCTTAGTACTTTATCTAGGGCTGAGCGTGGCGTGTCTGATGAGAAAGAAGTTATTGACTTGACTGAGTTAGCTAAAAAAACTATTGATGAATATTCACCACAAGCAGAAGAAAAGGGCTTAGCCTTCAATCTGGATATCGGCAGCCAACCAGGGTCTGTAGAGGCTTCACGCCTTTATCTGGAAGAATTATTGCAGAACTTTATTACCAACGCCATCCGCTACACCCAAAAGGGTCAGGTAACTTTATCAATAAAAAAGGACAAATCTGGTAATGTGGTATTCAAAGTGAAAGACTCCGGTATTGGCATTAGTAAAGCTGATTTGGGCAAGATTTTTGACAAATTTTACCGCGCTGAAGATTATCGCACCAGAGAGACCAACGGCACAGGCTTAGGCTTATATGTTTCTGCCAAATTAGCTCGGAAATTAGGTTGTAAGATTGAAGTGGAAAGTCGACTGAATAATGGCTCAACTTTCAGTTTTAAACTGCCTCAATATAAAAAGTAATTTGCATTTTTTCTACTAATCAATTACAATAGTCTTGACAGTCTGCAAGAACAGACTTTTTAATTTGGGAGAAAATATGGCGAAACAGGGCAAATCGACCGAAAAGACTAGGGTTCATCGCATAAAAGCAACTGACGATGCGCCTAAGAAAACTAAAAAACCTCAATCTAAAGTAATTAAAAAAACCACCCCCAAGACTGTGGCAAAAACGACATCAAACAAAAATCTCTTGTCTGCCATAGGTGGCTATTTCAAGGGAGCTTGGAAAGAACTCAAGCAAGTTCGCTGGCCGAATCGCAAAACGACTTGGGCGATGACTTCAGCTGTTATACTGTTCACTATCATATTTGTGGTATTTATTCTGCTAGTTGACGCTGGTTTTAATTGGGTATTTGAGAAAATTTTGAAATAAAGGAGTTTTTATGAGCGCAAAACGATATGACGACACAAGACAATGGTACGCCATCCACACCTATTCTGGCTATGAGGAAAAAGTAGCTGATAGCATTCGTCAACGGATTAACGGCGTTGACATGGCAGATAAAATTTTTGACTGCATGGTGCCAAAGGAAAAACAAATCCAAATTAAAAATGGCAAACGAAAAATCGTTGAAGCTAAAATTTTCCAAGGTTATGTGCTGGTTGAGATGAAATTAACCGACGAGACTTGGTATATCATCCGTAACACACCTGGCGTGACTGGGTTTGTCGGTGCCGACACTACGCCAACACCAGTTTCAGAAAAAGAAATCGCTAAAATCAAAAAGCGCATGGGTGTTGAAGAGCCAAAGCATCAGATTGATTTCTCTGAAGGTGAAGTTGTTAGTATCACTGATGGACCATTCAAAGGATTTGACGGTACTGTTTCCGAGATCGATCCTGCCAAAGGCACACTGAAAGTTATGGTCAGTATGTTTGGCCGTGACACACCCGTTGAGCTGGATGCTTTGCAAGTCAAGAAAGTTTAGTTAATTTGCAAAATTGTGCGGAATTAGTTATAATTTGGTAGTTACGCACTAAATATTCGCTTCAAATTTAATATTTAGTAAAGGAAAATTTATGGCAAAAAAAGTAATCGGTAATTTGAAATTACGTATTCCAGCTGGCCGGGCAACTGCAGGTCCTCCAGTTGGCTCAACCCTCGGTCAGTGGGGGCTTAATATGATGGACTTTATCAATCCATTCAACGAAGCTACCAAAGGCGACATGGGTAAGGATGTAATTGTACACATTCAAGTGTTTGAAGATCGCACATTTGCGTGGAAATCACTTGGACAGCCAGTTGACGACATGATTCGTACAGCAATTGGCATCCAAAAGGGTAGTGGTAAGCCACACGCTGACAAAGTTGGCAAAATCACTCGTGCGCAACTCGAGGAAATTGCAAAAGCTAAAATGGATCAGCTTAATGCAATCGACCTTGAAGGAGCAGTCAAAATAGTGGCTGGCACTTGTCGCAGTATGGGTGTTGAAGTAGCAGATTAGTTTCGCTCTCGACAGATAATCGCCTCGTTTATGGGGCGATTTTTCATTATTTGATATAATATTTATCGTGATTATTGTCAAATCTATTACTAGCCCTCAGGTTATCAGCGCATTACAGCATAATGAGCTAATCATAGCACCCACTGACACAATTTATGGTATTTTGGCTACTGCCCAAAATCAACAAGCAATTGATAAATTATACCGAGTGCAACACCGGTCTTTAAACAAACCATGTATCGTTCTGATCGATCACCTAGAGTTCATCCCCAACCTGACCGCAGATCAACGCCAGACTTACAATAAGCTAAATAGTGAACGACCAACCACCATTATCGCCAAAGTTCCTGATAATTTCTTACCACACGCACCTCGTAATAACCACACCTTGGCTTTTCGTGTTGTCTATGGAAAGTTAGCCACTCTGATTAAAAACGTTGGACCGATTTTAGCACCAAGCGCCAATCCCGAAGGATTACCGCCAGCCAAAAATATCAACCAAGCAATTGATTATTTTGGCGAACAAATTAGCGTTTATGTTGATGGCGGTCAAATTACCCAAGATAATCCATCACGTATCGTCTCATTAGCTGACAATAATTTTAAAATAATCCGAGATTAATCTTATTTGAACGGTCGTGCCAATTCCAAATCCGGCTGCATCTCTGCAATCCGCATCAATTCATTATATTTAGCAATCCGCTCTGAGCGTGACATTGAGCCAGTTTTAATTTGCCCAGTACCTAATCCAACCGCCAGATGAGCAATCGTTACGTCCTCCGTTTCACCCGAGCGATGGCTCATAATCGTCCTCCAGCCAGCTTTTTGTGCCATTTGCACCGCTCGAATCGTCTCTGTTAATGTGCCAATTTGATTTGGTTTAATTAGAATTGCGTTACCAGCTTTTTCAGCAATTGCTCGATCAAGCCGAGCGGTATTCGTCACTAATAAATCATCACCCACCAATTGGACGGACTCGCCCAATTCTGTCGTCATTTTCTGCCAATCTTCCCAGGATTCTTCATTCAGACCATCTTCAATAGACAACACCGGCAATTTACTAATCAAGACTTGATACATTTTGATCATTTCATCAGCGGTCAAAATTCGGCGCTCTGTCGATAAATTATATTTACCATTTTCATAAAATTCACTAGACGCTACATCTAGCGCAAAAGCAAAATCAACTCCCAAACGATAGCCCGCTTGCTCAATTGCTCCGGATATCAATGAAAGTGGCTCCATGTTGCCATTTTTTACCCGTGGCGCATAACCACCTTCATCACCAACCGTCGTCGGATAATCAGCCGTTTTCAGAACTTTCGCTAAAGCATGAAACACCTCAGCACTCATACGAACCGCATCTGAGAAAGTCGCCGCACTAACTGGAATAATCATATATTCCTGTAAATCCGTCGCACCCAAGGCGTGTTGACCACCGTTCATTACGTTAATCATTGGCAAGGGCAGAGACATTTTTGGTTTGCCAGCCAAAGCGTTCACGTATCGAAATAGCTCCATTCTACAAGCCTTTGCAGCAGCTTTAGCGACCGCCAAAGACACTGCCAAAATTGCATTAGCACCAAGTCGCCCCTTATTTGGTGTATTGTCCAGCTGTATCATACGCTGATCAATTTGCGCTTGCTCTAACGGATTAAGCCCCTTAAGCGCATTGGCAATTTCATTGTTGATATTATCAACCGCTTTCAGAACACTTTTACCACCATATGCCAAATCACCATCTCTCAGCTCCACCGCTTCAAAAGAACCGGTACTAGCTCCAGACGGCACCGCCGCTCGTCCGAAACTACCATCACTCAAGACGACATCCGCTTCCACCGTCGGATTGCCACGAGAATCTAAAATTTGCCGTGCGTGTATATTTGTAATTGTAATGTCCATGTAGCTATTTTAACAGAAAAGCTACAACGAACGACGAATTACACTTACGGGTTCATTGTGACGTCTACCATCTCCAAACAAACCGTCCAGATCATGATTCATACAAAACGTCGCTAATATTCTTACATTTCCCGCTATCGCACGCATAGTTGCTGTGCCCGTGCAACCACCCACTGCTTCACGCACATTCTCGACTTGTCGATCTAAAGAAGCAACGTCAGACAAAATAGTTTCCCTAACTGTACGATCAATCTCCTCCGCAAACTCTTTCGCCTCTTCATCTTCACCGCCTAGGCCTAGAGCAATGTCCTGAAGCTTCTGCTTAAGACGACTTCTTTCATTAGGATCAAGGATAGTCTCTATGGCTTTATTGATTATCCTATAGTCCTCGTCAATACTCTCAAGCACCCCCCCTATTATTGGACAGTCCTTACACTGATCAGGCACCCCAGCCCTTTCTAGACCTGTAAACGTAAAATCATGTTCATTCATACTTTCATTATACCATACTATACACTTTTTTGCAAGTTATTTGCCAAATCTCCAGATTTTTGGTACAATTTACTCTGTTATCAATCAAGGTTGGGAGGCTAACGTATAGCCGTTTGCACCACAGAAAGGATTTTCAATATGGCGAAAAAAGCCGAGTTGCTAGAAAAAGCAGCAGAATTAAAACTAGAAGTTAGCGAAAAGAATACCATCGCTGAAATTGAAGCAGCCATCGCTGGAGTAGAGAAGCGTGAAGTGCGGGAAGCTCATGTGGCTAAAGCTGGTAAGCGTAGCCAGAAATCTCTTGACGAAGCTGAGGCAAAGGTGGAAAAAGAGGCTCGTAAGGAAGCTGGCGACACCACTCCGCAATCAGAAGACGCTGAAGCAACCGTTAGAAAAGGTCCAAAACCAATTACTCGCTCACGCTTGGAGCGCCGTGGCAAGAAATACCAAGAAATGGCTAAGAAAATTGACAAAAACAAGCTTTACGATTTGAGTGAAGCATTGAAATTAGCTACTGAGTCAAGCCCTGTCAAGTTTGACGCATCAATCGAAGTTCATGTTCGCCTTGGTGTTGATCCACGCCAAGCTGATCAGAATATTCGTGCTACCGTTGCTTTGCCACACGGTACCGGTAAAGATGTTCGTGTAGCCGTTTTTGCTCCAGAAAGTGAGCATGCAGCTGCCAAGAAAGCTGGCGCTGATGTTATCGGTGATGAGGAATTCTTGAAACAGCTTGATAAAGAAGAGCTAAACTTTGATATTTTGGTCGCAACACCACAGTACATGCCAAAACTTGGTAAGTATGCCCGTCTACTTGGACCACGTGGTTTAATGCCAAATCCAAAATCTGGCACCGTTGCTAATGATGTCGCTAAGGCAGTCTCTGAGGCTAAGGCTGGTAAAGTTGAATACCGTGTTGATAAGCAAGCAATCGTTCATTTAGGTATCGGCAAAGTATCGTTCGGCGCAGACAAACTGTCAGAAAATGCGCAAGCTTTCTTCAAGAGTCTTAACGCTCAGAAACCATCAAGTCTGAAGGGTGTTTATGTGAAATCAATCGCTATCACCACCACTATGGGACCAAGCATTAAGGTTGAAAATAATCTGTAGAATAATTAAATTCACAATAATAGCTCCGCTGTCGAGGCGGAGTTATTGTTATTGTTATGATAGGCTTACCTAATGAATCCTTTCAAATCTTGAATCGTAAAACTGCGTTTTTTACCAGCGATTGTCAAGTCAGTCAAATTATAATTTCCTGAGCGATCGATCAAAGCAATGGCAGTACCACCAGAGAGAGGATAATATCTTCCGTCACGCCCATGGTATGCGAATACCACTATGCGATCGCCTTTCTTAATAGATGGAGCGCCCTCCATCTCATAGCTAACCCCGTCCACTACACCACCCATAAGTGCAATAGTAACCTCTTTCACACCAGCCTCACCTTTCATAAGATTGATAATCCGTATCTTGTAGTCAGTGTGTACGTCAGGTGGTACACTTTCATCAGATACATCACGAACCGATCGTACTGCACCATTATCTATCACCACCGCTTCTGCAATCAGCGAAATATCTTCCGCTCTCATCATCACGCCTACCATCTCTTCTACAGAATAATAAATCGAGTGGAAAGTTGATATATTGACTGTTCTCGTTGACACGTTTACTTGATTATTAGATTTGTAATAAGACACCAAGCAAAGCGAGATTGTTAACACGGTCAAAGATAATACAGCTAGAAAAAATAACATTTTCTTATTGTAAGATTTATTGCGGGTTAGTGCTAACAGTCTTTTCATATAGCCCCTTCTATTTGATTAAGCTATTATCTATAATAAACATTCTATCTCTCAATATTATATACGTCAATCATCTTACATGATCCGAAAACGCTTGTTTTTCGTTGTCATTTGTGCTACAATGATCACTGACATTACCAAAGACAGTGTGCGACCGAAGGGAACTGAGGTATAAAAATGCCGCCGAGGGATGAAACTAACAGTTTTATTGAACGTCTTTGGTAGTGCGAGAATCAAAGACGTTTTTTGATTCTCCATTACCGCACCTTAACAAATTGGCACTAAAGAATGAAAACCAATCAAAGAAAGGAATTTTATGGCAATTTCACGCGATAAAAAACAAACTTTGGTTGCTGAACTCACAGAACTATTACAGAACGCCAAAGGCACGGCTTTCGCTAAATACGAGGGCTTGTCTGTAGCTGAATTGCAAGAGTTGCGTAAATCGGCTCGTGAAGCTGGTGTAGTTATTAAAGTAGTTAAAAACCGTTTGGTACGTGTGGCATTGGCAGGTATTGATACCTATAAGGATACTGAAACTACCGGCTTGAGCGGACAATTAATCTACGCTATCAGCGCAGATGATGAAGTTATGCCAGCTAAGATACTAGACGAATTTGCCAAATCTCATCCAGCACTGCAATTAGCTGGTGGCTTCTCAGGCGAAGGTCTAGCAATTAACGAGGCTGATATTAAGGCACTGGCAGGTCTACCAAGCAAAGATCAGCTCATCGCCGAGGTGGTGGCACAACTGCTTTCACCAGTTCACGATACTGTGGGCGCACTTGGTGGCAACTTGCACGGTCTTTTGGACGGCATCGAAGCCAAAGCAACTGCTTAAGTTTAGCAATCATAAATTGATAATAATTTTTTATTAAAGGAGAATATCATGGCTGATATCAAAAAATTGGCTGAGGAACTGACAAAGTTGACAGTTCTAGAAGTTAACGAACTAAAAAAACACTTGAAAGAAGAATACGGCATCGAGCCAGCTGCTGCAGCTGTTGCTGTTGCTGGTCCAGCTGCTGGCGGTGACGCTGCTGCGGCTGACGAAAAAACTGAGTTCACCGTTACTTTGAAAGACGCAGGCGCTCAGAAAGTTGCAGTTATCAAAGCTGTTAAAGAAATCACCGGCCTAGGCTTGGGTGAAGCAAAAGCTATCGTTGACGGCGCTCCAGCACCAGTCAAGGAAAAAGTTTCTAAAGATGAAGCAGAAGCTGCTAAGAAAACTTTGGAAGAAGCCGGCGCTAGCGTTGAGTTAAGCTAATTTTCATTCTAATCACTTTCACCAGAAATTAAGTTTCCAGTGAAATAAAATCAGCCAATTTGTCATAGGTTTTTACAAAAATCGCCACTTGAATCTCGGGTGGTGATTTTGTTTTATTGATATCCAACAATCTCCAGCTTATACCACGCCAGGCTAAATAAAATCAAGCGTAAAATTTACCACGTTTTTGCCAAACTATCTTATACAGCTGTGGAAAATTACTAAAATACTTACGATAATTTACTAGTTACCTCTTGCTTGAGTGATTTTTTTGTGGTATATATAAAACAGTAATAATCAAAAATAGACAAGGAATGCGAGAACTATGTCTGACTTACCAGAGAAACAAGTTAAACGTCTACGGGCGTTGATCCAAGAGGCAGAAACTAATTTAGCAGCAGCTAAAGAATTGTTGATTAGTGTTGTAGGTGATGAAGAGGCAACCGTCACGCCACGTAGCAACACTGATGATATGACCGGAAAAGTAATTGAGGGCGTTTTTGATGGGCAAATGATGCTTGGACCAGATGGCAAAAATTATCCGATTCCTGCCAATTACGCTTCAAAATCAAAATTAGTTGAAGGCGATTTGATGAAACTGACTATCGCTGAAGACGGCGGATTTATCTATAAGCAAATCGGTCCAGTGCCACGCCGTCAAGTGATCGGTACATTGGTGCAACACGACGGCGTATATTACGTTGAAGCAGGTGGGCGGGAGTATCGTATCCTGCTAGCCAGTGTAACTTATTTCCGCATCAATGTTGGTGACCAAGTCACCATTATCGTACCAGAAGACAACCCAGACGCTACCTGGGCAGCTGTTGAAGCGGCACTATAGCTTAAGTTTACTCATCAGAGCCGTCCGTACTTGCGGGCGGTTTTTGTTATAATTAGGCTATGCCTGATGATTTTTTATTAAGCTACGCCAGTTTTGACGCTGAAAATCGGCCTTTTTTGGAATGGCAGATTGATGGCAAAATTGGACGAGCCGAGACTTTTGGGCAAGAATTGTCGTTTGCGTTTGATTTTTCGCAGAAATATTGCACTGGGTGGGTGGATTTTGCTAATCATTGTAGTCAAACGTGTCCAGAGCAGGCGACGGTGGAAACTAAGTACGAAAATTGCGTCAAATGCCGTAATCGGACCGGTTTCAATCCAGCGTTTTATCACGCAACAGAAGTGTCCGAGCAACAACAACAGATCAATCAACAACCGCATTATCTATATCTAGCGTATTTTGCGCCGGGCGTAATGAAAGTTGGCATTTCCCAAGAAGCGCGTGGCCTCAGACGACTATTAGAACAAGGTGCACGCTTGGCATTCAAATTGGAGACCTTTTCTTCGGCACTGATCGCTCGGCAATATGAAGCGAAAATTGCAGCATTGGATGGCGTGCTAGAAACTGTGCCAGCAACCAAGAAATTTGAACTAGTAAAACAAACGTTTAACCGTGCTGACGGCGAACAAAAACTCAGCGAAAAAATCGCAGAAGTTGAAGGAAAATTGGGCGTTTCATTCCCGAAAGCCAAACTCATTGTATGTGAAGATTATTTTCAGACATCCGATATTGACCTAACAAAAGTCATATTGATGAAGGATCAAAATCAATTGGTCGGCCATGTGCGCAGTGTCATCGGCCACGTAGTCGTCACCGAATACAACGGCGAGCTACTAGCTTACAATCTCAAAAAGTTCATCGGCTACCGCGCCCGAAAAATCACCGGACCTGTTAAACTGGAATTACCAAGCGAGCAGTTGACGCTATTTTAAGATGCACAAAATTCCGTTTTTAACAGAGGTGATATTATTATTGTGATATATTTTTGACAAAATTGCTTGACATTTTATTCCATTATTGATATATATATTAGCTTTTGCAATCAGCAGAGGCCAGCGTCTCGCCTGGAGCCACCAGGCTTGAGACGCTCCACTTCGCGGAGAATAGATTTCTCCGCACGACTCCAGAAGGAGTTATCATGGGAAAGAACAACAACGGTCGCTTCGAGACCCAGTCTGAGGCGGACGTCGACGGACCCGCTTATGTCGGAGTGGACTCCAGTGGCATTCACAGGACTACCAACACCCCTGTCGCCTCGGAGTTCATCATTGACGGCGGTCCTGGAAGCTCCCATGTCCACATGGGGCTCGACGACGGCGGGGATATCCTGTTCATTGCCGGGCGCCAAAACTAGCGAGCACCTCTAAAGGTGCAGCCCCGTTGGTTATATAACCAACGGGGCAATTTCACTCCTCAGGTACACAAACTAGACCATCTTCATCAGCGGAAGCTGTCGCCCAACTGCTCATAATTTCATCATAATGAGCTTCAAATACT
>ERZ773065.209-NODE-209-length-38100-cov-17.821054_pt1 | contig 38100 bp, 28 predicted proteins | sample MGYA00580623_ERZ773065 | MGnify/ENA primary metagenome ERZ773065 (study PRJEB29015, sample SAMEA2738017) | human oral metagenome | biome: human oral; feature: human-associated habitat; material: dental | place: China | collected 2047 ... | reverse complement strand
GTCTGGAGGACGGATGGGGCACGCGCGTCGGCGAAGGCGGCGGACGCTTGTCGGGTGGCGAACGTCAGCGCGTGTCGATCGCCCGAGCCCTGCTCAAGGACGCGCCCATCGTGCTTTTCGATGAGGCGACCGCGGCGCTCGACGCGGAGAACGAGGCTGCGATCGTGGATGCCATGCACGAGCTTGCGCGCGACCGGACGGTCGTCGTCATCGCGCACCGGCTTTCGACCATCGCCGAAGCCGACCAGATCGCCATGCTCGAAGACGGACGCGTCACGCAGCTCGGCTCCCATGAGGAACTGCTCGCCCAGGAGGGGCGCTACCGCAGCTTCTGGAGCGACCGCCAGCGCGCGCAAGGCTGGAAGGTGCGCTAGCCAACCCGACCGACATGCAACGAAAGGCCGAGTCCAGCGAAAGGCCGGACTCGGCGTGCATGCGAATTGAAAACGTGTGCACGGGGCCATCGCCGAACTGGGCTTTTCTCGACCGCGTGCACACGATTCGAAAACGTGTGCACGTGCGGCGGATGGGCACATGCACGACAGGGCGCTGAGTTACGCGGTGGCCTTCGCGTAGTTGGCGGCGACGGCATCCCAGTCAAGGACCGAGAAGAACGCGTCAACGTAGTCGCCGCGCAGGTTCTTGTACTTCAGGTAGTAGGCGTGCTCCCAAACGTCGATGCCCAGGATCGGGGTGACACCAAGGCCCTCGCTGAAGGGGTTGTCCTGATTGGGGCTCGACGTGACGCTCAGGGTCCCGTCAGGGGCGGCGTTGAGCCACGCCCAGCCGGAACCAAAGCGCCCGACGGCAGCCTTCTTGAGCTCTGCCTTGAGCTCGCCGACGCTGCCGAAGGCCTCCTCGATCCTCTCCCTCAACACGCCCGTAGGCTCGGCGGCGGGAGCGGGGGACATGATGGAGAAGTACAGGTTGTGGTTGTAGAACCCACCGCCGTTGTTGCGGATGGTGCCGCGCAGGGGCTCGTCGATGCCATCCAGGGAGGAAAGGAGTCGCTCGATGGGCTGATCGGCGACACCGGCCTTCTCGGCGGCGGCATTAAGGGCGTTGGTGTAGGTGGTGTGGTGCTTGGAGTAGTGGGTCTCCATCGTCAGCGCGTCGACGTAGGGCTCGAGGGCGTCATAGGCGTAGGGAAGCTTGATCTGCTCGAACATGGTGAAGCTCCTAACGTGTTGGGTTTCTGCTCGCATAGTTCCTCGTGCGGAAGCCTCGCGGGGCCTCCCTTGGGGCTCTGCCACCTCAAAGGCTCTGTCACGCCTGCCTGAGCATGGACTTCATGAACCAGATCTCCTTGTTGTAGGCAGCGACCTGGTCCTCCATGGCGTTGGAGACGGCAAAGTCCTCGTCCCCGCAGGCGTCACGAATCCCAAGGGCCTGCTCCTTGAGTGCGGCCATGTCATCGAGGGCGGTCTGGATGGCGTCCTTGACGGCCCAAGCCTTGGCGGGGACGTCCTCGATGGTCGCAAGCTCCAGGAACTCCCTGTAGCTCGCAGCGGGGGTCTCGCCGTTCTGGGCGAGCAGCTCGGCAACCTCGTCCATGTTGTCGGTGTAGGCGTCGTAGAGCGCCTCGAGGTACTCGTGGACTGCCTTGAACTGCAGACCAAAGACGTTCCAGTGGAGGTTGTGGGTCTTGATGTACACCACGCCAAGGTTGGCGACGTAGGAATTGACCTGCTGAACGAGTTCCTTCTTCATTGCTCTCTCCTTTTTCCTCTCGAGTCGGCAGCCCATTGGAATGGGCCCGACGACAGCTTGTGCTACCTCCTCTATACCCCACTCATGCAATTGTTACTCATTCACTAGCAAAAAAGTCTGGAGAGCTTCGCGGAGGGGGTGCGACTCATCGCGCTGTGCTGGCGAGTTCACGGGCGATATGGTGCCCGATGCGCGGAAGAGGCCCCTCGGGGATGACGGGCCCTGTACGCAAGCGGCATCGGGTCTACGCAGATGGGATCTACGTTCGGATTGCCATCACTGCCGCTGGCAGGCGCAAAAGCCCCTCCGTATTCCGATGGTCTATCTTTGCGTTCGGAGGCGTTGGGGAGGACGGGAGCGGCATGCCGGACATGAGGCGGCGTACCATCGAGATAATCCAGGAGCTGCTGGTGGGCGGGGACGCGACCCTAGGCGGGCTGGCGGGGCGTTTCGGCGTCTCCGAGCGCACCGTCCGCTCAGACATCTCGACCATAAACGGCCTGCTCGATAGTGCCGGCATCCCGCTCCTGGACTATGGGCATGGCGGGCAGATAGTGGTGCCCAAGGACTTCTCTCGCATTGTGGTGGGCCTGCCCACGCAGGCGAAAGGCGCCTATCGTCTCTCCCGGGACGAGCGACGCCACCTCGTTGGCGCCCTGCTTGTCGATGGTACGGGATACGTGACCATATCGGACATCGCAGACAGGCTCTCGACCAGTCGTACCACCATCGTGAGCGACTTGGACGCCATCAGGGATTCGCTGCGGGGGAACTGCCTGACCCTCACGTCACGCCCGGGCAAGGGACTCGTCGTGGAGGGTGAGGAGGCGGAGAGGCGCAGCTATCTGCTCCTCGCGTTGAGTTCCATCACCAAGGTTCCCGACAGGCTTCGTATCCTAGGCTGGGAACCCCAAGCTGGCGATGACGCTGTCATCATCCGCAAAGTCCTCAATGAGCAGGGGCGCGCCCACGGGGTGCGCCTTTCCGACGACTCGTTCTCAAGAATCGTTGACTACCTGTGCATTGCCGTCAGGCGCCTGCGTGTGGGTAGGTGGCTCGAGAACGATGGGACGGAGCCCGCAGGTGCTGGCATCCGGTCGGCATTTTGCACCGACGTCCTGCGCCTCGTCGCCCAGTACTGCTTCGTGGACGTCAACCGTGCCGAGAGGAACTACCTTGAGGGCGTCCTCTCCTCCGTGAGCCTTCAGGTCAAGGAGGAGTTCAAGCTGAGCGACGTAAGGATGCAGGTGTTCTGCCGCAAGCTCATCGCACGCATCTCCGAGGCCATCGACATCGACCTCAACGGAGACTACGTCCTCTTCGAGTACCTCTCCAACCATCTAGCCACGATGTTCGCCCTCGACCCGCCCCAATTCAGCATCACGGAGGAGGTCAGGCAGGTCATCGCAGGGCATGCGGACATCATGGACGTGGTGCGCAGAAACAGGGACGCCCTGGAGGACTTTGGCGGACGCGTCGTCAGCGAAACGGAGCTTGGCTACATCTGTGTCCACCTCTGCGCCGCGCTGGAACGGCGCAAGAGCCGCGAGTGGTCGTTGCGCGTCATTGTCGCGTGCAACTCAGGTGTAGGCACCTCGCAGCTCCTCGCGGAGAACCTGCGCGGTCGCTTTGACTTCAAGATCGTGAGGGTCATACCCTCGCATGAGGCATCCTTGCTCTGCTCCGACGATGCCGACCTCGTCATCTCTACCGTGTCACTTGAGGACTGCCCCATTAGACATGTCGTGATCTCGGCCTACCCCAGCGAATCAGAGTACGCGCGCGTACGGCGTCATGTCGACGAAATGCGCACCGCGTCCGTGAGGGCGGCACGGCCTCTGTCCGAGAAATCCGGTGCCCAGGGACTCGTCGACATCGTGTCGTCGGCCGTGAGGGACGTGGCGCCAGACGTCTCGCGGATTCTCGTACCAAGGCTCGCCTCGGCCATACGCAGCTACTTTGGGGAGACCGGACAACTCGAGCAGAGAATCATACAGCCCTTCCTGCATCAGCTCCTTCCGCCAAACCACATCCAGCTGGACGTACGCTGCACCGATTGGAGGGATGCCATCGCCGCATCAGCGGCGCCCCTCGTCGAGATGGGCTGCATCGAGCCACGCTATGTGGACGCGATGGTGTGCAACATCGAGGAGAACGGCCCCTACGTGCTGCTCTCCCAGAACTTCGCCATGCCGCATGCCGCAAGCGACGAGGGCGCCCTGAAAGTGAGCATGAACCTCGTTCGCCTGTCTAGGCCCGTGATCTTTGGCGACAGCGAGCTGGACCCCGTCGACCTCGTCTGCTGCCTGTCTGCCGTCGACAACAAGTCGCACCTCAGGGCATTCTTCAACCTCGTGAACCTCCTTCGCATGCCCCTCTTCAAGGAGGGCCTGCGCCGTGCGCAGACCCCGCAGGAGGCATCGCAGGCCATATGGAACTTCGAGCATAGGCTCGATGCGTAGCGCACCCATCTGTGCGACTCCCAGCGGTGGACCGAACCGCCGGTTGTCGGTCGCATCCGCGTAAAAGCACGTCGAAGCGCAGGTAGCTAGGCCGATGATTTCCAAAAACCGTGAAATGCGTTTGGCTTGCCCGAGCACGGGGCCCATCGTAGCCTGAAGCCACCATAAGGGGTGGGGCAAGGGGAAAGAGGGGCGGCGCATGGTCTGGGAGGGGCTGCGAGAGAACCTCGTCTTTCCGAACGTCGAGGCACGGAGCCCCGATGACGTCTTAGACCAGCTGGGCGGTGCGCTTACCAAGGCGGGCTACGGCAAGGGGAGCTATGTCCAAGCGCTCAAGGACCGCGAGGAGGAATATCCGACCGGCCTCAACGTGAACGGCATCGGGGTAGCCATACCCCACACACCGGTCGACTACGTGAATGACACGGTCACCTGCATCGGCGTCCTGAAGGAGCCGGTCACGTTCCTCGAGATGGGCACCGATGATCCCGTGCCTGTGAAGCTCGTATTCGTACTCGCGGTAACGGATCCGCATGCCCACATCGATCAGCTCAAGCGAATCGTACGCATCATCCAGGACGGCAGGGTGCTCGACAAGCTCACGCACTCGCAGAACCCCCAGGAGATCATCCAGGTCATCAAGGACAAGGAACAGGCCCTCGAGGCTGCCCTGAGAGAGGAGTAGAGATCATGAAGAAGAAGGTCATCGTCGCTTGTGGTGGTGCCGTCGCGACGTCCACCGTCGCCTCCAACGCGATCATGGATCTTGCCAAAAAGAACAACATTGACGTGGAGATCTGCCAATGCCGCATCTCCGAGATCCAGTCGAACCTGGACAATGCTGCGCTTATCCTGCCGACATCGCGCGTCAAACGCGACTACGGTATTCCCCTGATACCGGCAACTGCCTTCATCTCGGGCGTTGGCGTGGACAAGCTCGAGCAGAAGATTCTCAAGGTCCTCAAGGACTGACCGGCATAGGGGGCGCGCCCATGGCTCTGGTGGACCTGGGGTGCCAAAGCTTCTGGAAGGAGAATTGAACATGGAAGTATTCTCTACCGTCATGCAGTACATCGTCGACATGGGAGCCTCGGTCATGCTGCCCATCGTCATCGCGATCCTAAGCATCATCGTCGGCGTGAAGCCAAGTAGGGCGATCCGCGCCGGCCTTATGATAGGCGTCGGCTTCGTAGGCCTGGGCCTCATCGTCGGCCTCATGAACAACCAGCTGGGACCTGCCGCACAGGCGATGAGCGAGCGCTTCGGCCTGTCGCTCTCGGTGGTCGACCAAGGATGGCCAGGCATCTCGCCGGTCACCTGGAAGTCGCCCATTGCGCTCATAGCCATCCCGCTTGCCATCGTCATCAACATCATCATGCTGATCACCGGCACGACTAGGGTGGTCAATGTCGACATCTGGAACATCTGGCACATGACCTTCACTGGCGCCATCGTCTATGCAGTAACCGGCAACTACTGGTTGGGCCTTGCCGGCGTCGCGATTCACGCTGTTATCGCCTACAAGCTCGGCGACCTCTGGGCCCCTGTGGCCGAGGACTACTTCGGTCTCGACGGCATCACCATCCCGCATGGCGATTCGGCCCACATGGCTCCCTACGCCGTGCTCGTCGACTGGGTCATGGACAAGATCCCCGGCGTGCGTGACATCGACATCGACGCCGACACCCTGCAGGAGAGGGTCGGCATCGCCGGCGAACCCGTCGTCATCGGTTTCATCTTGGGCTGCATCATCGGCCTGCTCGCAGGCTACGATCCCAAGGGCTTCCTCGCGCTCGGCGTCAACATGGCCGCTGTGATGGTCCTCATGCCCAAGATCGTCAAGTGCATCATGGACGGCCTTCTGCCCCTATCCGAGTCTGCCAAAGGGTTCATGAGCAAGAAGTTCGGCGGCCAGCAGTACTACATTGGTCTTGACCCTGCAATCCTGCTCGGCGACTCCCAGGTCGTCACTGCCGGTCTCATCTTCATCCCCATCACCCTGCTCATCGCCGTCATTATGCCAGGCAACCGCGTCCTTCCCTTTGGTGACCTCGCGACCATCGGCTTCTTCATCGCCATAGCCGTCGGCATCCACAAGGGCAACCTGTTCCGCACGCTCTTCTCGGGCACGTTGATCATGGCGATCACCATCTGGATCGCCAACCAAACCATACCCTGGGTCACTGCACTCGGCCTCTCCACCGGCTCCATCTCCGCCGGAACGAACATCGCGGCGCTCGACCAGGGCGGCGCTCCCCTTACTTACATCATCACCCAGGTCTTCGCCCCGCAGAACATACCCGCGCTGCTGGTCATCGGCATCCCCTATGTCGCCTGCTTCGTGATGTCCGTTAGCTACTCGAAGAGGCTCGCAACCAAGGTTGCGGCCGAGCGCGACGAGTAGCCTCCGATCACGTGAGGCCGCTCGAGCGGCCTCACGTGGCGGACCGCACCTCGCGGGACAGGCGGCGCCATGAAGCGACCTGCCAGCTCCGACATCCCCAAGACGCCACCCTACACAAGAAAGGAATCGTGCCATGAAGGCAGGAGTCGTGCATGCCCGTGGGGACATCCGCTATGAGGACATCGAGAAACCCCAGCCCAAACCAGGGGAGGTTCTGATCAAGGTCAAGTACACGGGCATCTGCGGATCGGACATACCCCGCGTCAACGCGGACGCCGCACACTACTACCCCATCGTGCTCGGGCACGAGTTCTCGGGCACCGTCGAGGAGGTGGGGAGGGGGGTCGAGAGCCTCAAGGCGGGCGACCGCGTCGCGGGGATCCCACTGGAGCCCTGCATGGAGTGCGATGACTGCCGGCGTGGCGACTTCTCGCTCTGCAGGCACTACGCATTCATCGGCTCCCGCATCTTTGGGAGCTTCGCCGAATACGTGTGCGTCCCCGAGGCCAACGCGCTGAAGATCGACGATGACGTCTCGTTCGAGCAGGGGGCCCTCTTCGAGCCGGCGACCATCGCGCTGCACGGCCTTGAGCGCGTGCCCTACTACGGCGGACGCACCGTCGCCATAGTGGGCGCCGGAACCATCGGCCTGCTCACCCTACAGTTCGCAAAGATCTTCGGCGCCTCAAAGGTCGCCGCATTCGACATAGACGACGACCGTCTCGAGGATGCCAGGAAACTCGGGGCTGATGACGGTATCAACACCCTGAGCGCAGACTGCCTGGACCGGGCGATGTCCATCACGGATGGCAAGGGGTTTGACTACGTCTACGGCACCTCGGGGGCCGTCCCCACAATCAAAATGCCGCTCGCGCTTGCAGCCAACAGGGCCTGCGTCTGCTACATCGGCACACCCACAGGCGACGTCGACTTCTCCATCGACGAGTGGGAGCAGATCAACCGCAAGGAGATAACCCTCACCGGCTCCTGGATGAGCTACTCCGCGCCATTCCCCGGTCACGAGTGGACCACCGTCGCGCATTTCTTCACGACGAACCAGCTCAAGCATGACGGCGTCGTGCACAAGACCTACCCGCTGAGCCAGATCGCCGACGCCTTTGAGGCGTTCAAGCACTGCGGGGAAGTCAAGGGCAAGATTCTCATCGACTCTGAGGCATAGGGGACGAAGACATCTGGCCGATGACGTGCGTCAGCAGGAGGAGCCTGGAACAATGATCACGACGGTGACGCTCAATGCGTCGGTCGACAAGGCCTATCACATGACCGGTGCCATAGAGAACGGTACGGTCATGCGCGTGGCAAGGGTGTGCAACACCGCGGGGGGCAAGGGGCTCAACGTGGCCCGCGTCGCCAAGGCCTGCGGCTCCGACGTACAGGCAACGGGACTCGTCGGCGGCTTCAACGGGAGGTATCTAGAGTCCCTGGCACAGGCCGACGGCATCACGAGCAACTTCGGGCACATCGCAGGAGAGACGCGCAGCTGCATCAACGTCCTCGACCCCAAGTATCGCTCGACGGAGTACCTCGAGCCAGGCACGCGAGTCAGCAGCGAGGAGCTCGATGCCTACCTAGACGAGTTTCCTTCCATCATCGCCGACTCGGACGTGGTGACCCTATCGGGCAGCCTGCCTGCAGGCGTTGGGGCGGACACGTACCAGAGGCTCGTGAGGCTCGTCAAGGACGCCGGCAAGCAAGTCATCCTCGACACCTCGGGCGAGGCGCTGCGGCTGGGAATCGAGGCCGGTCCCACCATGATCAAGCCCAATCGGGACGAGATAGAGGCACTCTTTGGCATCACGGTCACCTCGCGAGACGACGTCGTCTCGTACGCGCGTCGCCTGCACGAGGGAGGTGTCGCCAACGTAGTGGTCTCCCTTGGCGGAGAGGGCGCGTTGCTCTCGTGCGACGAGGGCACCTACCAGGCAATCCCTCCCGAGGTCAAGGTGGAGAACACGGTGGGGTGCGGTGACTCCATGGTAGCCGCGTTCGCCGTCGCCCTCGAGCGCAGGATGGGTGCCCGCGAGGCCTTATCCTATGCGGTCGCCGTCGGCTCCGCAGCGGCCATGTCCCCCAACACGGGCGACTACGACCCCAGCGACCGTGATGACATCCTGCCAAAGGTTGAGGTCAGGACTATCGGGGGAGGGGGGCATGGGGCATGAGCGAGCCCTACGAGATCTGCGCGGCGCTCCCCCACATCTACGTGGGACGGAACATCCGCGTGCACAAGAGGACGGTCACGCGGGGACTGAGGGAGAAGGGCCGGCTGCCGTAGGTGTCCGGCTGCCCGACAATGGCAGCCTCTACGAGTTGTCTGTTTCGCGAATTTTAAGTATTAGTATTTTTGCGAAAGCGAGATCGAGGGTGCCAGCGTTATCAGCGTCGGGCTCAGCCTGCTCGAGTTCGAGCAGCTCCTCGGGTACCACGCGTTCCGTTACGCCAGGCTCGGGACGCGCAACATGGACTTCAAGCGCATGCTCGAGAGCGTCGTCGCCATCGAGCTGCCGAGGCGCGGCTACGAGGCGTACGCGGACATGCCCTAACCTACTCGTACCTCAGCAGGGCATAGTGCTGCAACGGATCCCTTGGGTCGGACCCATGCCACTTGGGCTTACTTAGGCCTACCAGGACCTGACTTCAACCGATCTGGCGCATAGCGTGCACCAGACCATGGGAGCGGGGACGAGGAGCCCTGCGCCAGCGCCAGCCCGTCGGCCAGGCAGCCCACCGCATAGAGCGGGATGCTCTCCACGTCCCCCGTGCCGAAGTCGCGCGCGGAGACGCGCACGACGCGGTCGGGACGGTACTTCTCGCGGTACACGCCGAGGCTCCTCGAGCGCGCGTTCTCGGTGGACTTGACCTCGACGGGCAGCGCCCCAGCCGACCCGTCCTCGACGACGAGGTCCACCTCGACCCTGTTGCCGCTCGTCCAGTAGCGGGGCGTGATGCCGCAGGCGACCATCTGCTGTACCACGTAGTTCTCGGTGAGGCCACCCGCATCAAGCAGCGACCGCTTGCGCTCGTCGAAGAGCACCGCCGCAGGAATGCCCGACATGGTGGACAGAAGGCCAACGTCATTGGCGTACACCTTGAAGGCGCCCGCGTCCTCCTGCAGGCGCAGGGGCACCCGCCCCGAGGACACGCGCACACACTTGTCTACGAGCCCGGCCGAGAGGAGCCACGAGATGGCCCCCTCGTACTGGCTCGCCCTGCCGCCGCTGCGCACCTGCTTGTACTGGAACTTGTGGTTCTCCTTGGCCAGCTGTCCGGGCACGCTGTTCCAGACATCACGTGCACGTGCGACATCCGTAGGGTTAGGGTCGTACTTGGCCATATCCGCCAGGTAGAGGTTGAGGATGTCGCGGTGCACGCGAACGGCGTCCCGTACATCTCCCGAGCGCGCGTAGGCATCGACGGCCTCCGGCATGCCTCCTACGAGAAGATAGGTGCGATAGAGGTCCATAGCCTGGTCGTGGAGCTGGTAGGCATGCATCTCCGCGTACGCCTCACGTATCCCCTCGAGCATGAGGCCGTGGCCCGTCGCCACCATGAACTCGTCGAACGTCATCGGGTGGATCGTCATGGTGTTGACCTTGCCCACCGGCAGCGAGTAGTCCCCCTGGTTCACCGCCACGCCAAGGAGGCTGCCCGCCGCTATGACGTGGTGTGGGAAGCCCGACTCCTGAACGTACTTGAGCGCGGTCAGTGCACGGTTGGACACCTGCACCTCGTCGAAGACGTAGAGCATGCCAAAAGGAGCAGTGAGCCGGAGGCCGTGCGTGCGCGTCCACCACGTCCGCGGGGCGTGGCAGTCGTAGCCATGGCCGTACACATCGCGCGTCGGGAGCGCTCCCCACCACGGGGAGCGTTTCCTTTTGTGTTGAGTTTGTGCAGGTCAGGCACCATGAGGGCACGCGGCCGGGGCCGCGCCACGGCGGAGGCCAAGCCCCTCCGCCGCCCGTCCCGCACGCGCAGGCACCCCTAACGCTTGTGGGGACGGGATTGTGCGTGCCACCCTAGCTGAGGTCGATGTGCCTCCCGCTCGACACGAACTCGTCCAGCTTGGAGAACGTGATGCCGTACTTGTTGCCAATCATCGGCCCGCCGAGCTTCTTGACCAGCTTCAGGGCAGTAGCCCTAGAGACGCCGAGCAGCTCCGCCACCTCTGCGGTGTCAAGGAACAGGGGATCTGACGAGGGCGCCTTCTCCGGCGACTCGACGTAGACCACGGTCGTACGCTCTCTCCTACTCCGACGCCGCTCGTTCTGCAGCTCCTCGATCCTGTCCATGGCGCGCGAGAGCATCTCCGAAAGCGCCCTGATGGTCCTCCTGCTCTCCTCGTCCCGCCTCTCGAGGATCGCGATGCGCTCCTCGGCGCTTGTCTTTCCGTTACTCATCGTCAACCTCCACATCCGGCAGCGGGTGCCGCCCGAAGACTCCCAACATGCGCGCCACCTCGAGCGCGTCGGCCCAGTCATCGCTGTACCACGTCTGCCAGCTCTGCCTGGGCGCGTCGAGGATGCCGGTGCGCACTGCCTGCCTTGCCAGATCCTCGCTGATGCCTATCATCCCGGCAGCCTCCGCCGCCTTCATGCGTGGCCCGTACCCGAACCCCCAGTGGCCCCTCCCCGACGCATAGGGAGACTCGGGCCTCCCGTCCCTGAGGCTTGCCTGCACGTCTGCCCACTCGAGGCCCATGAGCTCGGCGGCCTTGCCTGCGTCGATGCCGACGCAGTCGACCAGGTATGCCGCGAGGGCATGCTGGCCGAGCGTCAGCGGGTCCCCCTCGTCGGCACCGAAGGTGCCTATGGCGTCCTTGATCTGCTTCCTGCCCATGCCGAGCTCGCGTGCCGCCCCGGCGACGCTGAGCCCCGCGTTGGCGATGAGGTCGCGGGCTGCGCAGCCCCAGAGGGAGACGTAGGGGGCGAGGGGATACCTCCAGCGCACGTACCGGTTGAGCGACTCCGTCGCCGTCGGTCCCCACTCCCCTGAGAGCGTCCACCTCGGCACGCCGGAGATGACGAGCGCGGCAAGCCCGTCCCCGTGGTCCCCCGACTCCATCCGCCGCTCCTCCTCGGCCCTCCGCGCCGCCTCCGCGGCAGCGGCGGCCTCGGCCTGCAGCTCCTTGTGTAGGTACCTCTTGACCGTGGGCTCCTGGACGTCAAGCGCGAGGGAGATCTCCCCGAGAGTCTTCGACTGGGCGTACATGGCCTTCGCCGCGCCCTGTCTCGCATCCTTCGACCTAGGCAGGTCGCTCCTCGGCGGGAGCAGCCCCTCCTCGAAGAACGCCCTGGCGGGCGCCTCGTCGATCCCCAGCCAGCGTGCGGTCTCCGCGGACCTCCGCTCGCGTGCCTCGAGAATCTCCTCGGGGCTGGGCTTTGGCTCCTCGGGCTTGGTCACCCGCTCGGCATCGGGTTTCTCCCACCGCAGCTCGCTGCTGCACTCGTGGCGCTCCGTCGCCTTCGCCGTGAAGAGGAACTCGTCCACGCACCTCTGCACGACGCGGTCCTCGAAGCCGAGGATGGCGGCGACCTCGTCGGGGTCGTATCCCTCGTCGCAGTAGAGCCGCTCGACCTCCGCCCTCATCCCCCGGTCCATGCCATAGAGGTCGAGCGGGTGCCCGTAGGTGCCGGCAAGCCATCCTGTGACGGCATACTCGGCGTACCCGAGGTCGGAGGCTATCTCCGGCAGCCGCTCGCCCTCCGCGAGCCGCCTTCCGGCCTCCTCGCGGAGGAGCTTCTTCGTGGGTGACGCCCTTCCGCCGTGCCCGACGAGCGACTCGGAGTCCACCTCGTAGCTCCTGAGGAAGAAGTCGATGCGGTCCCAGCTGAACCCCTTGCCGCGCAGCTCGATGACCTTCCTGCCGAGCTCGGTGTCCTCCGGCCTCCGGTAGTCCGCGTACGGGTCGTAGTCCTCGTCGAGGATGCGCTTCGCCTCATCCTCGCCGCACTCGAGGGCCACGGCAACGTCCCAGAGGACCTTGTCGTACTCCGCGTAGAGCCTGACGGCGTAGGCGCGGGCGTCCGCCTCCATCCGGTCCCAGGCCCAGTCCTCGTCGCCGCCCTCGCGCCCCATGTCCCTCGAGACGAGGTCGGCCAGGTCGTCGGCATGGATCTTGCAGGCGTCACGGACGTCGTAGAAGTTCTTGCCTGCGGAGAGAGCCCTCCTCGCCTTCCTCACGAGGTTCCTCTCGGACTGCAGCTCCGCCTCCTCGTCGAGGACGTCGCGGAGCTCGCGGCGCACCGAACGGACGTCGCTCCCGAAGGCGTAGGCGATCCGGTGGGCCGTCCATCCCTGCTCGTAGAGCTCGGCGGCGGAGTGCTTGTACTTCAGCTCCCAGTTGATACCGGGGCCCCGCCTCGTCCTAGACAACCTTGTATCCCTTCTCCCTCGCCCACGCCGCGAAGGGGACCCTCTTCGCTATGAGCTTGTGGCCGACGCTCGCGGCCCCGAACTCGCGGAGGCGCCGGTACGCGAGCTGCCTCGAGCAGCCGAGCATCTTCATGACCTCTTCGGCGCCGACGTAGGGGGCCTTCGGGACCTCGTCCCTGACCTTCGCCTTGCCGGCGGCGATGACCTCCTCCCTCGTCACCCGCGCCTCGCCCTCCGAGAGCTTCTCGATGATCGAGAGCTCCCTGTCGAGCATCGCGGTGAGGGTGGCGATCGTCGCGTACGCCTTGTCGAGCTCCTCCCTGGGCACGGTGTCCCGTACGCTTCCCTCCATGGGCACGTCTCCTTCCTGTCGGTATGCCGGGAATGGCCTATGGCCATTGTGGAGCCGAAGGCGGAGGTGCGGAGCCTGCGCGCGGTGATGCGGAGGGCAAGCGGCATGGCTTCTTGGGGCATGTTTCAAGCGCAGCAGCTGCCGCCCCGCTCGCAGGCACTCCTAACCAACAAGCGGACTTTACAGCGCGTCACTACCCGTGCCGCCCCGCTCGCAGGCACTCCTAACACTTGTGGGGACGGGAATCGACGATACTGCCTCCCCGCCATAACGGTGCGAATAATGGCGGGGAGACAGTCGAGCTCGAGAGCTATCTTTGTCGGGACACATCAAGTGACCCGGCTTAGCTCACGGCTGAGTCACCCCACAAGCCCCTCGCAGCAGTGCGACCATCTCTTCCTCGTGGCGCTGACAGGCACCTTCCTTCCAGTCGTCCACGCCAGTTGTTAGCCTCGCCATCTCGCGAAGCTTCAGGCTTCCCCCAGCGATCATCTCCTGGAAGGTGGCCTTCTTCGCCAGCGGGTTGAGGTTCGAGAACTTCGAGTTGACGTTGCGCTGCACGAGGCAGAGGTTGCCCAGACGGTCAACCTCGTCCCAACGCACGAATGTATCGTCCGAGGGGTTCTGCGGATACCAATGCTCGACGGAATTGCGGAACTCGAACGCGAAATCCTTGTAACGGTCCCTGTCACGTCTCCACAGAAGGTAGTCGAGGTAGTTGAGCGCCACGTGCGGCGTGTTGACGCCAAGCGATAAGTTGCCAGCCTCGACGTATTCCCGAACCGAGTCCCTCGCGCACGCGTCGACGACACCGACGAAAGAGTGCTGGCAGGCCTTGTCCGGGTCGCGCATGAGCTCGGTGAGCAGGCGCGTGATCCAGTGCATGACCTTGGGCGAGGTGTACGAGACGCGGAGACACGACTCGAGCATGAGCACCTCGCGACTAGTCCTGTCGGAGGTCGTGCCGCGCTCGCGCCACCGCATCTTGAAACGGGAGTTGCGGTAGTGGTGGCCATGCTTGGAGGTCCTCTGGAGCTCCTTGAGGCTCCACCTCCCGTCCAGGTCTCCGCCCACGTACTCTCGCTTGATGATGCAGCGGTCGAAGAGGTAGCGCGTCTGCAGCAGGCACTCAACGAACGCCATGGAGAACCTGGAGCGGTCAATCGGAGCGCCGTCCCAGACTCCCGCCTCTACAACGTGCTCGAACGTAGCGTTGAGCCGCTTGTCGTCGAGCTGGCTGGGTACGAACTGGTCGTTGGGATCTGCTGCCGTTATCCCCTCGGTCGCCACGAAGACCTTGAGGGCGTGGAGCAGGAAGTATCGGAAGTCAATGATGCTCTCGAACCTGGTGGGCTCGTCGTCATCGGTAGTGCCGGTGCTGGCGCCGCCATCACGCCCTGCCACGATTTGTCTCATGTTGAGGCTGTCTGCACGGGCGCCGTCGCCCCAGTTCACCCTGCTGATGCGGTCGTGAGTGGGAAAGTGGTCGAAGCCCCATGTGAACAGGGTCTCCCTCGCGCCCACGCCGAAGCGCATCTGCACGTACCCTGACATGTCGGCGCAGGCGTCCCAGATCGCGGAGAACTCCGCCGAGTCGGCTCCCGACAGCGGCTCCATGAGCCAGGCCTTCAGTATCTCGTGCTGCTCCAGCTGCTCGCCGCGAGTGTTCATGATCTCGAAGTAGTGGTTGAGGTCCGTGCCCTCGGGGACCTCGATGCGGTAGAGGCTGGTGCGGGAGAGCTTGCGCCTGAACGACGATAGCTCGTCGGCGGACATGCTCCCAAACCTCTGCTCGAGCACTCGGTAGCCGCTCGCGACGTTGGCCTCGACCATGCCGTCGTCGACCTTGGCCGCCGTGTCAAGGTCGCCAAGGTGCCTGAGGGTGTACCTCGACCTGTCGCGGCAGGAGAACGAGAGCGCCGGGAAGTCGTTCCCTCCGACCGGCTCGCCGAGGGCCGTCAGCAGCAGGTAGAGCGTGGTCAGTCGCTGCTGGCCATCGATGACCTCCCAGACTCCGTCGGGCTTGCGCCACACCACGAGGGAGCCAAGGTAGTAGCGCCGGTCCCCAAGGTCGGGCAGGCCGTCCACGTCGTCTACGAGCTGGTCGATGTGCTCCTCGCCCCAGGCATAGGGTCGCTGGTAGAGCGGGATCTCGTATCGGTCGCCCCTGGTGAAGATGTTGCCGCCGTCCTCGTCGAGGACGGCGAGCTCGGGCACGGCTTTGCCGCTCATCGCGCGCCTCCCTTCGCAATGGAGATGAGGGTATTGGCGAGAGCCGCACGCTCGGGGCTCATGCCCTCGAGGTCGTCCCTCGTCCTGACGATGGTGTCGGCAATCTCGGTGTGGCTGCGCGCCCTCGCGATCTTGCTGAACATCGGTATCGCGTTGGTGTAGGGGCTGTCCGTGCGGTTCCCGATGGCGTATTTGTTGATGGTGTCGAAGCCGAGCGACTGCATGTCGACCCTCACCATCATCGCCCAGCAGAATAGCTTGCGGACTGCCCGCACGTCGAAGTTGTGGAAGCGGTCGTAGTAGGCGAAGAGCGCGCATCGGAACAGGTTCGCAGCGTGCCTGAACCCGGCCGAGGGCTTCTTGCGGCCCAGCTCCTCCCGAACGTCCGCGAGCGCGGGGTTGTCTCGCAGCTCGAGCTCGATGTCGTCGCGCATTCGCAGGTAGTGCTCGGCCATGAGGAAGAAGTCCTCTCCCTCGATGAAGGGCTCGCCCACCTGGAAGCACGGGGCGGCCCTCCTCGCACGGGCGGCATAGGTGTAGCCGCTGCGCTCGGGGACGCCCCTGTACGCGTCGATCTCCCTTGCGGTGAACGGCCTCGTCCTCTCACCGAGCTCCCAGTTGGCGACTGGGAAGAGATAGTTGGCGAAGAGGTCGCGAACCTCGGCCGAGGCGAACTCCTCCCAAAGCGTGACCACGTGTCGCATGGCGTAGGGGTCATCGCGCATGGCCCTGAGGTGGTAGGCCTTGAGCAGGTCGTGCGGGTCGAGGCTGCGCCCGCGCGTGTTCTGTGAGTCGAAGAGCTGGAAGGCCTCCTCCACGCGGTCCACCGTGATCACCACGGCCTCGAGCGTACCGGAAAGCGCCTTCTTCGCAGCGTCTCTCCACTCCTCGGGCTGGTAGCCGACCCAGTCGGATATGAGCTCGTAGTTGGCGCGCAGGTTGTGCTGGGTCTCGCGGTCGGAGAAGGAGGACCTCTCGAGCAGCGGGAGGCTGGCGTCCGGGTCCAGGACGAGCATCAGGAGCAGGAGCGAGAGTATGCGCTGCTGCCCGTCGACGATATCGCAGCTGTCCCCGGCCCCCGTGCGGTGCAGGATGACGGAGCCGATGCGGTACCGGTATCCGGGCTGCCCAGCCGCCTCGGAGATCGCGCTGTCTATGTCGCCGAGGAGCGCCGAGACGTTTCTTGCCGTCCACCGGTACGGCCGCTGGTACTCCGGTATGCGCAGGTCTGACGAAAGCAGGTCCATGGCGCTCTTGATCTCTGCGGCCATCTGCTCAAAGCCTCTCGAGGATGTGCTGGATCTCGAGCTCGCGGACGAGCTCGTACCAGCCGGCGACGGGCAGCCCTGCCCCCATGTTGAGCTGCATGGACTCCGTGACGCCCTCCACGGTCGCGTCACGCTCCTTCTTGAGGTACGCACCGGCAGATGGGTACACATGCGGTGCTGCGTGGCTCACAATCGTCGCGTAGCAGTAGACCGCCGACCTGGCGGACGGGATGCGAGAGAGCTGCAGGAGCGTCATGTGGGAGATGGCCGGGTCGAGGTCGGGCCACTCGTGGAGCACGAGGCCCAACCTACCGAGCGCGGCCAGCTGCCGGATGTCGGCGCGCGCCCTCATGCAGGCGCGGCCGAGCGGGTTCTCGCCATCCCACTTGGCGGGGTTGGCGAAGCGCGGGTCGTCCGCCGTCATGCCCACGCCCCACACCCTGTCGTAGGGAGACGCCTCGGCAAGCAGCGCCGAGCCCGTGGAGAGCAGGAGGTTCCGATCGAGGTCGTTTGCCAGGAACTTCTCGCGCACGCCGTAGTAGACCGTCTGCTCGCGCACCGCGTCCCAGAGCGCTCCGTCATAGGGTGCGACCTTGCCGCCGAGCTCCTTGGCACGTCGCGGTATTGGCGCAGACAGAATCTGTTCGGCCTTCTCCGTATCTCCCATGAGGCGAGCCTTCTGCCACATCATCCAGTGCTCGCCGGTTGGGAAGTGAGTGCCGCGGTAGCCGAAACCCGTGGGGTGCCAGTTGCTGCAGCAGCCGAGGGGATCCTTCTCGCGCCAGAAGCCTACCTGGGCGGGCCGTGCAGGTCCTCCGTCCAGCTCGCGAAGGCGCAGCAGGATGCGGTAGACGAAGCCGTCTTCGAGGCAGCGAGCCATCGTCCCCTCTACGAAGTGGTCGGCGCGGTGCACCCAAGTTAGCAAGGCGACGGTGGCCTTCAGGTCGAGCGACTCCACGTCGGCACCCCAAGGGCGTGCGCCTTCGAGTCCATAGCTGTCGAGTGTGTCCCGATAGCTCTTGTCCGTGATTTCGGGCCTGTACATCGCTTGGGTGAGCTCTGTGTCGAGAGAGCCTGCCCACTCGAACCCAATGCGCTCGATCTCGTCGATGTACTTTGTAACATGCTCGTACATGGTCGCGGTCTCCTTCTCGCATGAGCGCGGATCCTTCTTTCCGGCGGGGATGGATGGGTTTCCACGTCCTGACCCAACGACAACCGACACCCCTCAAAAGCAGCGACTCACTAGCACTGGTTGATGAGGTCGAGCACCGCCTCTAGGTCAGCTCCGTTGCGTAGGTCTACCCTCGTGGGACATCCTGGACCGAACCCCTGGGCGTCCCTCTTGTCCTGGGCTCGGCCCTCGGGATCGACGAGGTCGTCGACCGACTTCGTGAGGGCGATGGCAAGGCTGCCATCGCTCGTCCTCTCCTGGATGGCTATGCGGAGCTTCCTGCCGCCGGTGCGGTAACCGACGTAGTACTTCATCACGTAACGCTCCCAGTCCGGCTTCGACAGCTCAACCGCCTCGCAGAGCAGCTCGAACAGCTCGTAGCACTCCCCGCCCTGCGCGAAGGCGGGGTGGTGCTCCCCGATGGTCCAGCCCGCGTCCGGCTTGGCAGCCTTCTTCGGGCGGTAGGCGTCCACGACCTGCCCGGGGATCCTGGGATAAGGCCATACCTGGAGCGCCTCCTTTGCGAGGGCGTCGGCACGGCTCAGGATGGCGGCCTCGTCCCACGTGTCGCAGTCGTCGAAGGCGTCGTTGAGGTGCAGGTGGCTCTTCCTGAGCCCACCCGGCTTGAGCGTAAGCTTCTCCTGGAACGGCCTGTTGGAGAACTCCTGGTTGTATCCCGTCAGCGTGAGGTTGCCGAGCGTGTTGCAAAGCCGCTCGTGCACGTCCGCCCAGTCCTCGCCCAGCATCGCCTGCCACTCGGGGGAGGCGTCGATCGACTGCGGCATGACGTGCTCGATCTGGTACTTCCCGCTGGGGATGGGCTCCTTGGGGCTGCTCCAGTTCTCCAGCCGCTCGAGGTAGTACCTGCTCTTGGAGAAGCGGTGGTAGAGGTCGCGGCCCTTGAGCTGCTCGGCGAAGTCGTCGTCGGTCGGGAAGTACGCGGTCATGCCGTGCCCGTGGATGAGCAGCATCGCGGTCGTGTACTCCTCGGGGTTCGCACACGTCTCGAGCTCGCGGTACATGCCGGCGAAGAAGTTGTTGAGGCCCGTGGAGAAGCGCCCCACCACGGCGCGGCGGAAGAGGAAGGACTCGACGTAATCGCAGAGCCTCGCAAGCGCCGCCTTGGACAGGCGGTCCGTCGTCTCCCAGAGGGTGTAGAGCGACATCATGAGTGGCCTGATGGGCTTCACGTCGAGGGAGGCGATGCGGTCGAACCGCTCCCTGAGGTCGGCGTCCTTCTCGCGTCCCATGAACAGGCATGCGTACCGGCGCGCATAGTCGCGCAGCTCCGTGAGGAGGCCCTCCGGGTCCTCGTCGCGGTGCTCGTCCTGGACGTAGGACTTGAACTCCTCGTACGCCTCGTCCTCGCGCGGCTTGCGGCCCGGCACCTTCAGCCAGAGCCAGTACCAGATGAAGGCGTTGAACTCCGCCTCGCTCTCGCGGCCGAAGGTGAGCTCGATGGGACGCCAGTAGTCGTTGTAGAGGCTTGACTGGCGGTCGCTCGGCAGCGACATCAGGATGAAGTTGCGGATGAGGTCGATGGGCGTCAGGGGCTTGCCCTTGGAGTTCATCGACTCGAAGATGAGCTGGGCGTTGTCCTTGGAGGCGTCGAGCGAGGTGTCGATGATGAGCAGGCTGCTGACGCCCTTCCAGAAGACGGCGGGGTCGAACCCCTTGGCGCGTATCCTCTCGGCGAAGTACTCCTTGTTGTCGACGAGCCTCCTGGAGTGCGCGTCCGGCAGCGGCTGTCCGCTCACGAGGGCATGCAGGGTCTCGCGGTCGTCCTGTGAGAGGATCAGGCGGTAGCGAGCCTCGCCCAGGTAGTCGTCGTCGTTGAAGAGGTAGCGCTTGCGCAGCGACCGGGGCCTCACGTCGGTGAGAAAGGACGCCCGCGACTCGTCCTCCTCGACCCAGTCGAGGAACGCGGCCAGCATGAGCGAGAGCGTGGTCATGCGCTGCTGCCCGTCGATGAGCAGCATCCGCTTCATGCTCGTGGCGCTCGACGCCGCCTCGGGCGTGTAGAGGAACGACCCGATGAAGTGAGCCTGGCCGTCGCGGCCCGCGCGCATCACGTCCTTCCAGAGGTCGCGGCACTCGCGCTCGTCCCAGGAGTAGACGCGCTGGTAGACCGGGATGACGAATTGCGTGCTGTCCGCTCCGAGGAGCTTGAGGAAGTCTGCTGTCACTGCGTACATAGATACCCCTGTTCGTAAGTTAGTCGCGAGTGCTATCTGGGAGTGCAATAGGCAAATCGAAAGCCCCGCTGCCGAGGGGCACAACGATCCTGCTCGCCAGATACGAGCGCTTATCATCGTCCGTGACGTCTGCGCGCTCGAAGAACGACCTCTTGACCTCATCTTGGTAGTCAGGTATTTCCCATGGTCTCAATGGGCTAAAGGCCGGCCGCCTCATTGCTATGATCAGCCGTCTGTTCGGCGCGTTCCTATTATCGAGCCAGTCCGCCAACGTATGCCACCACTTGGCGTCGCTCTTTCCGAGCGACATCCCGAAGATGACGATGACCTCCGCAGAGCTGATTCTGTTGGTTGTTTGAGCGTCCCTTTCCATGCCTGCACGCTCATTGGACAAGGGCTTGATTAGGATATTCCTGACTCTTTCGGAATCCCGACAGGTTTTCCCCGCAATCTGCTCTTGGTTGTCAACCCCTATGAGGATCCCCCACTCATCACCCAATAGGCCATGGACATGAGTCGGTTGTATGAACTGCACGGTCTTTCCGTACCTGTTTGAGATATTCGCCTGCCTCACGGATTCGACAAGCCTGTCTAGGAGACATGTGTAGTTGAAGGTGACGAAGTCCACCTCCCACGTCTCGTTCTTTAGGACTCCGTCTATCGTGTTCTTGTCCTTGTTGCTTAGGACATCCTCGAGAAGACTTGTCGACCCCTTACCAAAGCTCTTCACGACCTCATCGGTCATATCGAGTGATTGTGCGCGTTCGTCCTCCTTGGTCACTATGGCTCCAAAGAGGTCAAAGAGGTACGTGTATGCGTCAATGAAAGCGGACTCTGGATCAGGCAGGCCCTCTACTTCCGCAGTAAACCTCCCGAGAGCGATTTCGAAGTCTGCCCATGTTTCGATGTCATCCCGCACGGACTCAAGCATCGCCTTTCGGCCCTCGGAGATGACCTCGCCCCTACCCTCAGCCTCGGAAGAATACTCTTCCAGACTTTCCTTGAGCGTCCTCACAAACTCACGAGCGCCAGTCTTAAGACCGGCATTCAGATCAAATCCGTTGCCTATGAGATAGAGAATCCTCATCCGATCGTCCTCTCAATGCCAGCTAGAGCCCAAGTGCCTTCTTCGCTGCCGCCACGGCGTCCCCGTCCGGGTAGAAGTCGGGGCTCACGCTGCCCATGAGCTCGGCCGGCACTGTCTGAAGGCCCTGTATGCAGCCGAGCGGCAGCAGCACCTTCCTGGCGCCGGCCGCCTTGGCCACGCGGAATATGGCCTCGAGGTCGCGCACCTCGTCCATCGTCCCCGAGAGGCGGATTGCCCCCGGTATCGCGAGCGACGGCGCAACGGGCCGGTTGCACGCGGCCGAGCACAGCCCCACGAACTCCGCCAGCGAGACCTCGTCAGAGGGTCCCTTGCCCTGCAGGTCGTTGTAGAAGAGCAGGTAGTCCTTCGTCTCCCTGCGCATTCCGGCGGCCACCCTTGCGGCGTTGCCCTCGAAGTAGCGGAAGGCGGCGTCCATGTTCTCGCGCACGGCGCGCGAGTTGCCGATGCCCTCGGTCCTGAAACCGAAGTCACCCGCCACGGCCTTGTTCTCGAGCTTGTACACGCCCCAGTCGCCGCCAGGCGCCCTGCCGATGCCGAAGACGTGGCCCGGCAAAGGCGACCCCTCGGGGATGAGCGTCCCCTCGGACTGCTCGGGCACGCCCACCACCTGCGCGACTGACGGGTTCTCCACGTCCACGTAGCCCAGGTTGACGTCGATGAACTCCACGCCCGCCATGGTCTTGAGCTGCTCCTTGACGCGGCGCCTCCCCTCGATGGCGTAGCGCAGGATCGCCTCCGCCTCGTCGCGGGACATCTCGCCCTCGGGGAACAGCAGCTTCGCCAGCCCAGAGAAGGTCTTCCTCACGCCGATCTCGTCGCGCGTATTGAAGTCCCCGTTGAGCCGAAACCACCGGTCGAAGAGGTGCGTGTAGTCGCGGCGCCTCATCTCGCGGCAGAGCTCGGCGAGGCAGTCGGTGATGAGCCCGTAGTGTGCGGTCAGCAGGTCGCCCCTCATCTTGGGGACCTCCCAGCCGGGCAGGTAGAAGTGGATGCGGTCGAAGAAGGCCGAGTCCTCGTTGAACTCGGGCGGGAACGGCTCGAAGAGGTGCGTCACCTTGAGCATGTTCTGCACGGTGTCGTTGATGTTGCCCTCGAAGACCATCGACGCGTCCGCCGAGACCTGGTCGCGCCCCCGCGCGAAGCTGCCCGACGCCATGTAGTCCTTCAGGATCTGGATCGCGTTCGTGTCCTTGAAGCGCATGCCCGCGACCTCGTCGAAGGTGACGCAGTCCCAGCAGCCCACGATGCCCGTGCGCTCGGCGAGCGTCGCCTTGCGCGAGGCATTGAGGCGCCCGAAGAGGTTGGCCGTGGTGGTCTGGCCGCCCGAGAGCAGGATCGCGTAGGGGCTGACCTCCTTGTAGATGTGGCTCTTGCCGGTGCCGCGGGGCCCCAGCTCGCAGAGGTTGTAGTTGCGCTCGGCCAGGGGCACCATGCGCTCCAGGAAGTGCATGCGCTGGCGCTCGTCGAGGGCCGCAGGCTCGTAGCCCGAGCTCCGAAGCAGGAGGTCCCGCCACTCGGTGGCGGTGAACCCCCGCCTCGCCTCGAGGATGGACTCCAGGTCGAGGTTGGGCATCTGGATGGGCTTGAGGCTCGCGATGCGGAAGGGGCTGTCGGCGGGCCCGTGGCCCCGTCGGCTACGCCTCCTCAGGGCGGTGTCGAACGCGTCGGCGAGCGCGTCGTCGCTCTCCTCGCCCGCGCGGACGTACTCCAGGCGCATGATGCACCAGATGCCGCCCTGCAGGATCTTGTCGTACTGCCTCACGTGCTCCTCGGGCATCACGATTGGCTCGATCGCAAGGCTCGCGAAGGAGGCCACGTAGAGGTCCTCCCACTCGTCGAGCTTGGCCGAGACCTTGTCGATGATGGTGTACTGCCCCAGCTCGCGGGCGCGGCTCTTGATGGCCTCGCTCTCGTCCGGGCGCACGTAGTTCTCCGCCAGGATGCGCCGTATGCGCGCCACGCCCTCCGCCACGAGGCCGGGGTCCTCGGTGGAGCAGTACATGCCCAGCAGGTACTCCAGCACGAAGGTGGGCACGTTGGCCCCGCGCCGCATGAGCGCGGTCAGGTCCTTGCGCACCACCTTGCCCGCAAGCAGGTCGATCGCCTTCGCGTCCAGGGCGTCGCCGTCAAACTCCGGCAGACCCGTCTCCATCTCCTCGGCCATGCGGCCCTCCTCGTCACTAGAAACCGAAGTCGTCCACCGGCGCTATGGCCACCTCGACGCGAAACTCCTCGCGCCAGGTGACCGCCCCCGAGGCGTCGCGGCAGACCAGCCAGTAGGCCTCGCGGCTGGAGTACTCCACGCCGGGGCGCAGGGCGAACTGCACGCGCAGCACGCGCGCCTGGTCGTCCGCGTCCGAGCTCGCGGCCGAGGCCCGGCGCACGTCGCTCACGGGCCTCCCACCCGCATCCTCGAGCACCAGGTCGTACTCCGCCGCCAGCACCTTGCCGCCCACGGGCTCCCTCTGCCAGAGGTCCACGCGGAATATCGCGCTGGTGACGCGGCGGCTGGTGGAGAGCAGTGAGAGCGTCGCGTCCTCCTGCTCCGTGCGCGACTTCGAGCGGTTGTCGCTGAAGCGCACCGAGACCACCGGCACGCAGAGCTCCTGCAAGCTCACACCCCCGTGCACGTAGCACTCGCCGGGGCCCGTCCGGCGAATGCGCACCACCTCGCGCGGCGAGACGCCCCAGAGAGGAGTGGCGCTGTCGTACTCCAGGGCGAGCCTCACGAAGGTGCCCTCCCCGGGGAGCTCGGTCGTGATGGCGTGGCGCCGTCCCGCGAAGACGACCTGGGTGCCGATCTCCGCCAGCGACACCTTCTGGGCCTCGGAGAGCGGCCGCCTCGTGTAGAGGAAGCCGTGGTCGGACGTCACCACCACGCGGTTGACGCGCAGGTCGTTCATCAGGACCTTCACGATCGCGACGAGGTCGTCCAGGGCCTCGGAGCAGGCCGCGAGCACGCGGTCCTCCGTGGGGTACTCCTCGCCCGTCGAGTCGATGAGGTTGTGGTAGACGTAGAGGACCTTGGCGTCGCCCACCAGACCCCGCCGCTCGGCGCGCCGCGCGGCGACGAGATCCTTGGACTGGATGGCGTGAGCGCTCGGCTCGGCGGCCCTCAGCACCCGCTCGCGGTTGGCGGTGCCGCTCGTTACGACACCGTCCGCGTAAGGGTAGGTCCCCTCCTGGGGCCTGAGCTCGAGCGAGGCGTGGGGAAGAAGCGACGCCATGCCGAACTCCGTGACCGACGGGAAGGCCGCCTGCATAGCCTCCAGGCGCACCGCCCCCTTGGTCTGCGCGGAGAGCCGCCCGGCGAGCTCCGCGCCCACCTCGTAGCGCATCGCGTCGGATATGACCACGGCCACGCGTGTGGCCCCGGAGAGCTCGCGCTGCACCACGTCCTCCCAGAAGCGCGACTGCCTGGGCACCTCGCGCACGTGCCCGGAGCGCAGCCACTGAGCCTCGGCGCAGGAGACCCAACAGGCGTTCGCGGCGGGCAGGAACCAGTTGAGGTAGAGTCCGTCCGCCCAGTCCAAGAGCGCGTCGAGCGCGTCGCGCAGGGCGGCGGGGGCGTCGGGCCGGTCGCGCCGCGCGGCGTCGGCGGCGGAGACGAGGTGGCGGTAGCCGGAGTCCATGGAGCACCAGTCCGAGGTGTAGGCCTCCCACGCCTCGGAGGCCTGCGCGAGGTGGAAGCCCCCCGCGTGGTCGCGGTGGAAGGCACGCATCCGCGCGGCCGCCTCGAGCGCGTCGAGGAAGGGCGCCAGCCCCTCCCTCCACGAGAGGTCGCGCCTGCGCGCGCAGGCGGCCAGCGCCTCGGCGCTGCGCTCCGCGCCGTCGGCGACGCTCGCCATGAGGCGCGCGACGGCCTCCTCGCCCGTGCAGGGCACGACGTCGCTCTCCACGAGATTCGCGAGTTCGACGCCCGTCAGCAGGAACGGAACGTCGGAGTAGTCCTCCACTGAGCGCGCCACGTCCAGGAGCCACGCCTCGTCGGAGCCCTGCCACTCGCGCCAGAGCGCCAGGCACGCCTCCTCGCGGCCGCGCGCCACGAGCCGCGAGGCCGGAGCGGGCACCACCTCCGGCAGCGTGCAGGAGAGCGCGGAGAGGGCGATGGTCGACGCGAGCGCCTCGCGGTCGTCGAGCGGGCCGTCGTATCCCAGGCGCGCCTTCAGCAGCGCGGCCAGGGCGGCGTCCGCGCCGTAGCGGGCGAGCTCCTCGGGGAGCGCCCCCGCCTCGAGGACGTCGAGCAGCGCCCGCACCGTGGCGGGCAGGCCCGCGTCGGGGGCCCCAAGGCAGCAGGCGATGACGCCGCGCGCCACCCGCGCTGGGTCCTCGGCATGCGGCACCAGGCGCAGGAACCGCTGGCGGCGGGCCTTGGCCCGGAAGAAGTCAGCGAAGCGCGCGAACCCGCCGCGCGCGGCGCCGTCGGCCCCCATCTCGCCCACGAGGAGCGACAGCCCGTCCGCCTGGAAGTGCTCGGACATCAGCTCCACGTCGGCGATCCAGTTCTCGCGCAGGGCGCGCCCGGAGAGGTCCATCGCCCAGGGGGCGTAGAGGAGCAGGTCCTCGCCCGTGGCGTCGCGCGTCACGGTGCGCTTGAGCTCGAAGGAGCCCAGCCCCCGCGCGTCGACCGCCCGCAGGGGCCGCCCCCCGGACGCCACGGCGGACGCGTCGCGCGCGATCGCCGCGAAGTCGTCCGAGAACTCGCCGTCCGGGTCGTGCCATATGACGACGCGCCTGCGCTCGTAGTGCGCGAGCGGCGCCGCGAAGCGCTCGCGGAGCTGCCCTTGGATGTCGATGTCTGCCATCACTCGCCCCTCTCAAGGAGCGCCTCGAGGTCCTCGATGGGCGGCAGGGCCCGCAGCAGCTCCTCGCTCATGTCCTTGGACGTCTTGTAGGTGGCCACGCCCATGGGCTTGGCGTAGTCGCGCACCACGTAGTCCACGAAGGCCCTGTCCATGTCCTTGCACAGGACCAAGCCTATGGACGGGTTCTCGTGCCCCTTCTTCACGAAGCCGTCGAGGATGCTCAGGTAGCCGCTCAGCTGGCCCAGGTAGGCCGTCTTGAAGGGGCCAGCCTTCAGCTCCACCGCGACCAGGCAGTTGAGCTCGCGGTTGAAGAACAGCAGGTCTATGTACTGGTCCTGCCCGAAGGCGTCCAGGTGGTACTGGTTGCCCACAAAGGTGAAGTCGCGGCCGAAGGTCATGATGAAGTTCTTCACGTTCTGGACGATGCCCTGCTCGAGCACGCGCTCGTCCACGTCTTCGGCGTCGCGCGCGCCCAGCTCCTCCACGTTGATGAAGTCCAGCAGGTACTCGTCCTTGAAGGCCGCGATGGCGCGGAGGGCCTGCTGGCCTGCGGGGAGCGTCTGCAGGAAGTTGTTGGGGAGCGCCCCCTGGTGGTGGTAGTCGTCGGCCTTGATTGAGCGCCTGAGGGCTTCCGCGCTCATGTGCTCCCGTGCGCACTTGCGAATGTAGAAGAGGCGCTCGTCCTGCTGTTTGGCGCGGGAAATGATAAGGCTGTGATGGGTGAAGCCTATCGAAGCAAAGTCATCTATCGACGCCTCGCTCCAATCCGTCAGTCGCAACTGACGTATTTTGATCGCGTCCGCCTGCCCAGCCAGCTCGTCAGTCGCAACCGACGAATTGGCTCCATTCCCAAAACAAGGCTCCCAAGCTTCGAAGAAGAGCCTCATGTTCTTCAGGTTGGTTGCCGAGAAGCCCCGCAGGCCCGGCAGCTCCTTTTGAAGCTGCTCGCTGATGGCCTCGATGGCGCCAGTGCCCCACTTTCCTTGGCGGGTGTTCGAGGAAACGTAGCCGCCTATTGCGTAATACAAGGCAAGTTGCTCGGCATTGCCGGCCTTTGCCGCCCTGTACTGGGCCGCCAAGATAGCCTGCTTGATTGCCTGGACGGCATCGTCGTACCTCATGACGTCACTCATGCCCCATCACTCGCCCAATCATCGCCTCGGCGCCATCGCCGTCATTACCGACATTACCGACACGCCCCGCGCCCCCTACTTCACCTTCGCCATAACGTCGGAGAACTTCGCGTAGCTGACCTTGAAGCCGTCGTCGAGGTCTATCTCGATCATCTGGTCGGCCAGGTGGTGCAGGCGCTCCTCGAACTTGGTGACCTCATCCAGCTGGGCACGAAGGCGCTTGAGCTCCCTGTCCATCGCCGCGACCTCGCGCCTACTGGCGCCGGCGCGCGCGTCCTCAAGCTCCGCAATGCGCGAGCGGTAGCGCTCCTGGCGCTCGTGCACGTAGTCGGTGCGCACGCGGGCGAGAAGGTCGGGCGTGTAGCGGTGCATGTAGACGAGCGCACGGAAGCCCCCGAGCCTGCCGGAGTCCAACAACCAGTAGATGGGCCGCTTGCCCGCGCTGGGCACGCCGTAGGCGGCGCAGTGATCTGCGAAGAAGCCGTTCATGAAGTAGTCGCGGATGACCTTGCGCGCGGGGCCGCTGCCCCCGAGCGCGTCAGCAACGAACCGCAGGTTCTCCTCCAGCGTCTCCGCGCCGTAGGCCACACGCACCCACCGCACGAAGAGCGCCACGATGTCGTCCTCGAAGTACTCGTCGTCCGTGATGGGCAGGATACCGTCCTCGTCAGGGCAGAAGTGCGGGTGCGGCACCTGCTCCAGATACTGCGGAAGGCTGTCTCCCTGGTTGGCCAGCACGAGCCCCGGCTTGTCCAGAGAGTAGCGGCCGAACATGCAGCCCACGGCATAGCTTATGAGGCTCTTCACATCGCGTTCGAGGTCTGCCCTGCGCACAGAGACCTTGTCCTCCGGCACCTCGATGGGCACCTCGCCCTCCATGTGGTAGATGCGCGCGAAGATGGCGTTGAGCTGCTCCTCGTTGGAGCGGAGGGTGTCGAAGCGGTCCTTGCATTCGGCGGACCAGAGGCCGTAGGCGGAGGAGATGCGATTGCCGCGCGCGAGGGGATGCGTGGTGAAGTCCCAGGAGGTCTCGAAGGAGTCGTAGTCGGTGCGGGAGAGGGAGATGCAGTTGTTAACAATCTCCCCATCCCCCTCTACATCCTCATAGGGCAAGAGACCAAGGGGGCCAGCATTGTAATCAAGAGTAGGTGCTACGAACTCAAGAAAGCGCTGGGCCACGGAGCTATTCAAAAATGCAAGCACATACAATAGCTTGTCATGGGTATCGGTGAAACCCATGGAACCCTTGCTATCGAACAGGAATCCCTCAGGCGAGAAGCGCATTGAAATTGGACCCGTACTCAATGTTGACCAGGTTATACCCTCTTGAAAATAGCGACGCTCGCTCCTTATCTCTTTGGTATAACTGCCACCGTGATACTTCTCGACAATGAAATTCTTAAGCTCAATTCCATCGTTCTCCCAGTTAACTAGGTATGTGCGATTGCCATACCAACGACGGTATGCTCCGCCTTTATTGTATGGAAACCAGCGCCTCTTTGACTGTACTGCGCTAAGAGCATCACCGGAATCAAAGCTCGTATGATCCCATGAAACCTCGTACCATAGCCTCAAGAATCGATTGTTATCCATGGTAGCCATGCCCTTGCAAAGCGCACATGCATCGGAAACACGTGAAGTACTGGTGCGGAACACATCCAGCAATGCCTTGCTTGCCCAATACGCAATCGGCCAGCCAGGAATGGTCTTGAAGTCCTCGACGTTGGCCTCATGGCGCCAGACGCAAGCAGGGTTGGCGACGCTGGTCTTGAGCGCTTGTTCTTTTTCTCCTTCGCCTCGTTCGTCAACCAAGCGTAGGTAGATACCCTTGTTCGCACTCGAAGTGTTCGCGAACACGGTCGCCGTCGTCTGGACGACCTCGCCGCCAATGGCATCGAAGGCTCGCGCACCGAGATGAGCCATGGTCGCAATGCCTTTGTTCGCGATAATCTCCTTGCGCATCTTCTGGAAGCTGCCGAGGAACATCCAGCTCTGCATGGTCACCTGCGCGTTGTAGCCATCGGAGGAAGCCAGCGAGAAACCACGCTTGATGAAACAGGTGCAGAGGTCGGCCTTCTCGTCGGGATAGCTACTCCTCACCCACCCGCTCATCCACGGCGCAAGGTTGCCCCCGCCCATATACGGCGGATTCGTTGCACAAATCAGGCTGGTCGAGCTCAGCGCCTGCACATACTTCTGCGCGCAAGCAAGCTTCTCTGTCGCCATTCCTGCGAAGAGACCCGCCTCCCCCGTAGCACGCTCGGACCACTTCCCCAGCGCCGCCACGTCCTCGGATGTCGGATGCCAGAGGCTTCCCACCTCGCCCAAGTGCGCGAGTACGTCCACCAATGTCTGGTCCTCGGGACCGGCACCGATGGCCTCGCGCTCCTCGGGCGTTAGTACCACGCTCTCCAAGCACATCACCCTCGGCGCCACGCCCCGACGCAGGAAGCGTCCGTCCCACTCGCAGGCCTTCATCGTCAGCGCGAAGCTCGTGAGCGCCGCCGCGCGGCGGTCGATCTCGATGCCGGTGAGGTTCTTCTCCAAGATGAGCTGCGGGATGTCGCGCCTGCGGTAGCCGCGCTCCTCGTACATGGCAGCCAGGAGGTCGAAGGCGTGGCAGAGGAAGTGGCCCGAGCCGCAGGCCGGGTCGATGAGGGTGATCTCCTCAGGAGAGCTGATCTGCCTGAAGTCCTCGCAGCTGTCCGGATCGGGCTTGACGAAGTACTCCATCTGATCTGCGAGCGGTGAGGTGGGGTTGTTGAGCACCCAGAGGCGCCCGAGCGAGTTCTGCACGAGGAATCGCACGATGTACTCGGGCGTGAAGAGCTGCGTCGCCGGGGCGATGTCGTCCTTCCCCGCCTTGCGCTTGCTCTTGAAGAACTCGTCCTTGCGCTCAGAGACGTAGAACTGGTACGCCCAGCCCACAATCTCCACGCCCTCGCGCCAGTCGTCCTCGGGGATACCGGTGACGAGCGAATCCACGACGCCGCCCTGCGCGAGCAGGCCGTCCGGCAGCAGCAGCTCCATGGCCGAGCCCACGCGCTCGAAGACGCCCGGCATGCACTCCGCCAGCTCCGCGCACTGGGCGAGCAGCACCAGGCGGAAGAGCCCCTCGTCGTCGCCTTCGGCCACGAGACGGGCCGCCTCGGAGCAGTCGAGCGAGCCCAGCGTCAGGTCCATAGCCTCGCGCAGGCATTCGGGCTGGAAACTGCCGTCCTGCGCCGAGAGCATGCGCACGTGGCTGGGCAGGCGGTCGTTGGTCTCCATGAAGCGGATGGCGAAGAGCCGGTTGAACCACGTGTAGGCCGCCTGCTCGACGAGCGCCGCATGCCCGCTGCCGGGCTTGCCCTCGGCGCGGAGTGACTCCTGCAGCGTGAGGAGGTCCCGGCGCTGCTTGCGCTCGTCGGCGGAGAGCACGCGCCCGCCGACGGTCTCCGCGTCGCGCGGTGCGCCCTCGCGAACGTCAAAGAGCAGGCAGCGCCTCTCGACGCCCTCCATGAGCTGCACACGGGCCTTGGTCGCGACGCCCCTGATCGCGTTGGTGTTCATGGTTAGCCCCTCCTAGCCGAGGCGGACCGAGCCGCTCTCGCGCAGCGCGGCGACGAGCTTATCCCTGATGTCGCTGACGTAGGCGTCGACCTCTTCCTCCGAGCCGAGGAGCCTGGTCGGACAGACGTCCGCGCGCCTGAGCACCTTGGTCTTTGGTTGGAACTTGGGCTGGACGGTCATCCTCACGCCAGCCTTGTCGACCTTGGCCTGGGCCGCCCTGCGCACCGCCTCGTCCACCTTACGGTACTGTTGCTCCGCCCAGGCGGCCACCTGGCTGCCTATGGCGTCGAGCCGCGTGCAGGACTCCTCGTGCTCAATGGCGAGGCGCTTGTCCTTAGCGTAGAGCCTCGCGTCGCGGGCGATGGAGCCGACCTCCACTCCCGCCTTGGACTTCTGCGACTCCGCGTATGTCTCCACCTCGGCGAGGGTCGCAGCGAGCCGCTCGAGCATGCGGGTCCGCATGCCGCGCACCACCTCATCGTAGGCGGCGTCGGCTTCTCGGCAGAGCCCGGTGAGCTCGTGCACGCGCGCGTAGGGGCTGGGCATCTGGAGGATGGCCTCGATCTTTTCGAGCGCGCCTGTAACGACGGGGTCACCCTCGAAGTAGGTGCCCTCGGAGCGCAGGCGCCGCGCCGTCGCGGTTCCCTGGTCGAAGATCGCCACCTGGCTCTTGAAGAAGGACTCGACGGCGCTCATATCCTCGAGGGCGTCCACGAGGTCGTCGCCCTGGATGGAGAGCTGGCGCAGGAAGGCCTCGGGCTCGCGGCTGCCGAAGAGCAGACCGTCCACGGCGTCGCGCACCGCGCGCACCTCGCACTCGCCGGGGTAGGCGCGTCCCACCGCGTAGCGCCTGGACAGGGCCTCGCAGTGCTCCCTCACGCGCCCGAGGGAGTCCGCGACCGCCGCGACGAGTCCGTCCTCGTCGGCAGGAACCTGCGCCGTGGGGTCGATCTCGCGCAGGAGCGACTTGGTCCCGGTGACGAGGTGCTGCGCCACGCCGCGCCTCACGCGCACCCCTAGCTTGTCGAAGTTCGACTGGTTGGTGAGCATGCCGCGCAGCTTCGGGTCGCGCGCGGCGACCGGAGCCCCCGCGTAGGTGACGCTCGCCCTCTGCTGCCCCACGAGCGTGGCGAGCACGAGCGACACGTCGTCCTGCCGCCAGCCGTAGGGACGCTCCTGGAAGTGACGCTGCAGGTCGCCGAAGCTCACCTGCTGGTGGGTGCGGTCCTGGGCCTTCAGGTAGCGCATCACCTCGGCGCACGCGCCCGCGTTGGGCGCGTCCGCCGGGTCGAGCGTCTGTTGGGTCGTTCCCGCGAGGGCCTGGCCCAGCTGGGCGTCGCTGGAGAGCGGCGCGTTTACGAGCTCGGCCTTGGTGAAGACGGCCGCCGCGAGGCGCTCGAGCACCGAGTCAAGCTTGGCCTTGGCCGAGGCGGCAGGAACCGCCACCACCTGCCCGGCCACGGCCACGCGGGCCGCGACGATCGCGTCCTCGATGAGGACCCGGGCCGCCCTCATGTCCTCATTGGCCTGGCGCTGCTTGCGCTCCACGAACCTGCGCTTCTCCTCGGGCAGGCCCTCCCGGTTGATGCCCTGCGCGTACTTGCGCACCTTGGCCGCGCCCTGCACCAGGTCGTAGTAGTCGCCTCCCGACGAGAGCACGACGAGCGCCTGCTCGGCCGACCTCATGCCCAGCTCAATGTCGGAGGCTTCCGACAGCTCGTGCGCCACGGTGATGAGGTCGAGCCGCATGCCGTTCTGGAAGCGCCCGTGTATGGAGTCGTCCACGTAGCGGTCGACCGGGAAGTCGTTGGCGCCACGGCATAACTTGACGTTGGTGTAGACGCCGTCGTAGACGACGCCCTTGATGCGCTCGAGCACGTCGGCCGAGTCGATCTGCGTGGCCCGGATCTCCCGTTCGACGTCCTGCTCCTGGTCGGTGAGGAAGGTGTAGCGCTGCCCGTCGCGCGTGACGTAGTTCTGGGCGATGAGGCGCTCCAGCGATGCCTTGACGTGCTCCTTGAGCGCGAGCGTATCCGCGTCGATGTCGTCGGCCATGAGGATGGCGACGTTGGCCACCGTGGTGGGCAGCTGCGCCTCCGGCAGGTAGACTACGAGGTAGAGAGCCTTCAGCACGGAGACGTCCCACTCCTCCAGGCCCTGGCCGCGCGCCGCCTGCTGCCGCGCGCGCTCGAAAACCTGCTTGATGCCGTGGTCGAGCTGGCGCTCCAGCGTGTCGAAGAAGCGCCAGAAGGGCACGAGCGTGCCGTCCTCGCGGCCCTCGACGGCCTGCGCGGACTCCTGGAAGGCGCTGAGCATGGAGCGCTCGCCCGTGGAGATGTGCTTGCCGGAGTAGCCGTGGCGGCGGATCTGGTTGAGGACGTCGGGCATGAGGGCGAACTGGTAGCCCACGAAGGGGTAGCTCTCCATGAAGTCCACCGCGCCGGTGTAGCCCACGAGGTCGCCCACGGAGCGCTCGAAGGAGAAGAGGTTCTTCAGCACGGCCGACTTGGCGCCGTACTCCGCACGCAGTTCCGAGGCCATCTCTGGCTTCTTGGCGAGCACGCGGCGCTTGATGACCTCGTCGACCGACGAGCTGGAGAGCGATAGGCGCGTGGCGAAGCGGCCCTGAATCTTGGAGAAGTCGTTCTCCACGATGGTGCGCATCTCATCAAGGGCCTCCTGGCTTGTGACGGCCACCCACACGTCGCCCCGGCACTCCGAGCCCAGCCGCTCCACGATGGTCTGGAGGTTGAGCATGCGGCTCACGTTGCTCCCGATGAACTGGCCCATCTCGTCGGCCATGAACAGCAGCCGGAACCTCCCGCCACGCTCGGCCTTGCGGCGCTCCACATAGGCCTTGACGTCGGCCACGAAGTCCACCGGGGAGAGCGTCACCATGACCTCGTTGTCGATCCAGCTCTCGACGTCATCCGCCGAGAGCCCGAGCGCCTCCTCGGCCGCCTCGGCGATCTCCATGCTGTGGAAGCCGTAGGCGTCGCGCTCCTCCACCCAGGGCACCCCGGCGATGCGCTCGTAGGCCTCGCGGAAGCGCTCGGTGCCGCCCTTGAGGTCGACCATCCGCTCGAAGCGCGCGAGCTTGAGGTCCAGCCCGAAGAAGCCAAGGTGCTCGTAGAAGACGCGCGCGAAGGTACGCAGCAGGGCCGTCTCGGAGTAGGCGCCCTCCTTCCAGCCGCCGCCCATGTCGTCGATGTTGAAGAGGATCGCCTCGGTCTCCACCGACGAGGCGCGCCTCATCTGCTCGACGACCATGGGGTCGTCCACCTTGCCGTCGAAGTAGTCGATAGCGCGCCGCCCGTCCACCTCGGGGTTCTCCAGCAGGTAGGAGAGCATCTTGAGGAAGTGAGACTTGCCGGAGCCGAAGTAGCCGCTGATCCACACGCCCACGCGGTCGGTTGGAGCGTCGAGCGCGCGCTCGTAGGCGTCGAAGAAGTCCGCGAAGTGGCGCCGCAGCTCGCGCGTCACCACGTACTCGTCGAGCTCCTGCCTGATTGCCTCGTCGTTGGACACCTGGATGACGCCGTTGATGGCGCGGTCGATGTCCTTCTCGAACATGTGCTGGATGATCATCTGGGGTGCCTTTCTCGCTACACGAGGTCGAACGCGCGGTAGTAGTGCTCCTCCTCCAGACGGGAGAAGAGCTGGAGGTTGCGCCCGTCGAAGCGCCCCGGGTAGGCGGCGACGATGGGCACGTCGCCCACGAGGGGCTGGATGCTGTCGAACAGGTCGTGCAGGCGCAGGAACGGGTACACCTCGCCCACGCCGGTTATGAGGATGACGTCGCCCGGCACGCGCGGCGCCGAGGCGATGCGCTCGGCGTACATGCTGGCAGGTGCCAGGTTGGCGACCTGTCCCGCGATCCACTCCCGCCCGCGCTTGCGCTCGTAGGCGTCCATGCGCCCGAGCAGGCGGCGCTCCTCAAGGCGCGCGAGCAGGATGTCGTAGAGGTTGTGCTCCACGATGCGGCAGGGCAGGTCCTCGGCGGCGAGCCGGGCGAAGAAGTCGCGGGCCTCAAGCTCCAGCGCAGGGTCGTAGCAGAAGGTGTAGATACCTACCTCGTTGCCGAGGCCCCTGTTACCGAGGAAGTCCGGATCGGCGAGGTGCGCGCGCAGCCTGGTGCAGCGCCCCTCGAAGTCCCTCCTTGCGGACGCGCTCACGGATGCCATCGCGACCACCTCACGTTGAACGCGGCCAGCGCCTCGGCGTCGTCGAGCGCGCGGATGCCGTCCTCGACGTCGGGGTCGAGGGCTATGGGCACGAGCTCCGACGAGCGCGCCGAGCGCAGCATTCCGCAGCGCACGAGGCCGTTGCGAAGCACCTGCTTGACCTTGCCGAGCGTCGACTCCGAGAGCGCGGCCATGTTGTCGTAGTCCTCCTGGACGCGCGTGACCCAGCCGTTCATCTCCATTGCGCCGAGGGAGTAGTCGAGGTCACGGTAGTGCTCAGCCACGACCGTCTCCATGAAGTGTCGCACGAGCAGGTAGGTGCGCATCATCGCGTAGAGGTTGGCCTGGGCAGCCGCCTCAGGCTCGCCGGTGGCGATTATCCTCTCCAGCGCGGGACTGCCGAGCGCGTTCAGTCGCCGCACGCAGACCGAAGCGATGTTCTTGACCATGCGGTCCGTCGGGTACTGGATGAGGTTGTCAGCAACCACTCGGGCCACGGCCTCCTCGTCGGTGAGCCCCTCGGCGCGCAGACGGGCGACGACGCGCGTCTCACGCAGCAGGAACTGCTCGCGCGTGATGCACGCGCCCTCAAGCCTGCGTTGCGAAGTCATCGGGCAGCACCCCCTTGTGCGCGAGGATGTCCTCCACTATCAGCGAGGTTATGTACGCCGACATAGACATACACCTGTCCTCGGACATTATTTGGGCGGCCTCCTTGAGCTGTGGCGTTGCGGCGAAGATGATTCGCTCCGTCTTACCGCCGTTCAGCATGGCCTTGCGCAGGTCGCGCTCGTCAGACATTTCTGCAACCTCCCTAGAGGGCATAAAAGTTATATAAGAAGGGTACAACTACTACAAGACGTCCGCAATATTGGAGGCCCATAGAGAAGAAAACACCGACATTCTTTGCCGTTTGCCTTGGATTGTTGCTGGTTTGCGCGGCTATCCCAGTGGCTTTGGCCACGCGCCAGCTCCCCGATACCTGGGGTTTCTCGGGCGGAGACCTTCTCGGGTACGCCGGGGCGCTCCTCGGTGGCCTTCTTACTCTGGTCGGCGTCGCAATGACCATTCGTCACGAACACCAGGAGGCATGGGAGGAACGGATGATGGCCTCTGCGCCATGCCTCGTCCCCTCCCTTCTCGGAAGGGGAGAGCTGGGCGTCATCCCCCGCCAGCTTGCGAGTGAAGAGGGCGCCTTCTTTGTCCTTCGCCAAAACGACTTCCCAGATATCAGGTCATCGCTTAAGGACCGCGAGTTCGAGAGGTGGCTGAGTCCGGAAGAAAGAACCGAGATGGACGGCGGTGGGATTGCGATAGGCCCCACCAGGATTGCGGCATTCGCGTTCGCCAACGAGAACGTTGGACTTGGGCCTGCGATTAACTATCGCGTCAGAATTGTGCCCTCGTCGTATCGAGAGACTGAACCGACCGATCGCGCCACTGGTAATGCCGCGCTCAGAGTCGGTGACTCTTACTGCGTTGCGGTCTACTGCGACACCCATTGCCCTTCCGCTTCCGGCAAATACAAGCTTGAGCTTACATATCTCGACCTCTATGGATACCGTTACTCAGATTATTTCGACTTCGAGATATCTGATGACGGCCAGCAAATCTCAATAAAGGCCATGGTCAGCCCGACAAGAAGCATCCGCCCAGAGCCGAAAGACTGACGACTAGGCACTCCCGCCCACGGGCGGTGCCCGCCCCCGGAACCCCTCCCGGCCGCCCCTCACGGCGCCGGTCAAGGGCCCCACGGAACCTCGCGCAAATCGGAGGGCGATTGGTGGAGGTTGCCGAGGAGCGCCTGTGCCCTCCGCCTACCACGGGACGGAGGTACTTTGCCTCCCAAGGGTGGCAAGCGCGCACGGAGCGTACGTGGCCCACAACCCGAGAGGGGAACAAGGACCTGGCAGCGAACAAAAGCACCAAGAACCACAGGAGCAAGGCAGGGCGCCAGCAGGCACGCGAGGCCGAGGCCAAGGCGCAGGCGGCGCTCGACCGCCTCGGCGAGGGCGAGCGCGGCATCGAGATACTCGTGCCGATGCTCGTGAAGTGCCGCGACGACCCGCCCGAGGGCGCCTACGGCTACTTCAGGCGCGGGTGCGCAGGACATGAATTGACTCTCGAAATTGGTATCGTCCGCGCAGTTCGGAAGCAGATCCTGTGGCCACCTGTGGCCTTCTTGTGGCCAAAATAAGAAAAAGGCCAGAGGTCTTAGCCCTCTGACCTGCGTTTTCTGGTCGGGACGACTGGATTCGAACCAGCGACCTCTCGGTCCCGAACCGAGCGCGCTACCAAACTGCGCCACGTCCCGTTCAGCGAGGAACCACTCTAGCAGAATTGGGCGCCCGAGCCAACCGTCATTGTCGCGCACGACCACCAACCCTGTGTATCAAGCGCATGTCCAGCAAGGTCACAAGCGCGTTCGTGCGTGTCGCAGACGGCAAAGACGCAGCTGCCCGAGCCCGTCACGCAAAGGCCCCGGACGCCTTCTTGCCTGCCCAGCCATTCACAGACCGCCGCGTCTTCGGGTACGATCCGCAACGCGGCAGGCCCGAGGTTGTTGTAGAGCCCATCGCAGACGGCCTCCAGGTCACCGCGGCTCAGGGCATCGCGCATGGCCCGAGCGTCACGCGGGCTCGCAGGCCGCTCATCAAAGGCCCCAAATGCGTCGGCCGTCGGGACGCCCGCACGCGGGCGCACGAGAAGGATGGGGACATCGCCCAGCTCCGGGTACGACTCCACGAGCACGTCGCCGGCGCCCACGAGATAGGACGGCCTTGGGTCCAGGAAGAACGCCACGTCGGCCCCAACCGAACGGGCAACGGACACGACACGCTCGTCGCTCGCGCCAACCTCCCACAGGCTGCAGAGGGCGAGTATCACGGACGCGGCGTCGGACGAGGAGCCACCCAGCCCGGACTGCGGGGGTATGTTCTTCTCGATCTCGATCTGGTAGTCACGGGACACACCGAACTCCCGACACATGCGCATGGCGGCGATCCAGGCGGTGTTGTCCCGCGTCGCGACGCCCACGTCCTCGCTCATCGCGAGACAGACGCGAGACGATGGGCCCGATGCCGCGCCTGGTGCGGAGCCCGGAGCGACGCGGCGCGTAGCATCCTCCG
>ERZ773065.208-NODE-208-length-38125-cov-5.674626_pt1 | contig 38125 bp, 22 predicted proteins | sample MGYA00580623_ERZ773065 | MGnify/ENA primary metagenome ERZ773065 (study PRJEB29015, sample SAMEA2738017) | human oral metagenome | biome: human oral; feature: human-associated habitat; material: dental | place: China | collected 2047 ... | reverse complement strand
TTTCTTTGGCGAGATAAAGAAAGAAGGTAGGAAAGTCAGCGGGGTGCGCTGCCGCACAGCGCAACGGCATCAAGAGATGTTTCGTGGGTGAAAGTCGGTGCACAGGCCTTGGCAATTTAATTCTTATATTTACAGTATCTCAGGGCACCTACCCGCTAGCCCGCGTATTTAGGGCATCTCCAAGGGGGATGCTCTGAAGCCCTTTATCCACGCGGGTTTTCGGGATGCCACCCCGGAAACGCCCTGTTTACGCGGGCTTCCGGGGTAGGTGCCCGGAAACGCCCTAAATACGCGGGCTGCAGCGGTGTCTCGCGCGGTGATTGCGGCAAGTGTGTCGTGGCGCGGCAGTTGCAGCCTGGCTGCCATGAATCGCCATCAGCCGCCATCAACCGCTCTCCAGTCTCCGGCTATTTCAGCGGCCGGATGCCGACGGCCTCGCGCACTTGGTCGAGGAATCCGCGCGCTTTTTGCCGCGCCTTTTGCGCGCCGGCCTGAAGGATGTCCTCGATTTGCGCCGGGCGGGCAGTGAGCGCGGCGTAGCGCTCGCGCGGTTCGGCCAGTTCGGCGTTGATGCGGGCGGCCAAGAGTTTCTTGGCTTCGCCCCAGGCCAGGCCGTCGGCCAGCAGCCGGGTGAATTCCGCATTTTCGGCCGGCGTGGTGAACGCTTTGTAAATCTCGAACAGCGGGCTTTCGCCGGGATACTTGGGTTCGCCCGGCTCCTTCAGGTTGGTGATGATCTTGTTGACCGCCTTCTGGGTTTTCTTGTCGTTTTCCCACAGCGGAATGGTGTTGCCGTAGGACTTGCTCATCTTGCGCCCATCGAGGCCGACGAGCAGCTCGACGTTCTCATCGACCTTCGCTTCCGGCAGGGTAAACAAGGGTTTGAAGCGCGAATTAAAGCGCGTGGCAATATCCCGCGCCATTTCAAGATGCTGGATCTGGTCGCGCCCGACGGGCACTTCATTGGCATTGAACATCAAAATATCGGCGCTCATCAGAATCGGATAGCTGTACAGCCCCATCTCGATGGCCTGGTCGACCCCCTGATCCCGATCAGCCGCCTCAGGGTCTTTCGCGCTCTCTGGATTCGCCATATCCTGCACCGCCGCCTTGTAAGCGTGCGCGCGGTTCATCAGCCCCTTGGACGTGATGCAGGTCAGAATCCAGTTCAGCTCCATGATTTCGGGAATGTCGCTCTGCCGGTAAAACGTCGTGCGTTCAGGGTCAAGGCCGCAGGAAAGCCACGTCGCGGCGACCGCCTGGGTCGACGCGTGGATCATGGCCGGATCGTGGCACTTGATGATGCCGTGGTAATCGGCGAGAAAGAAAAAGGACTCGGTATCTTCATCGCGGGCAGCCTGGATGGCCGGGCGCACCGCACCCACATAATTGCCCAGATGCGGGATGCCGGTCGTGGTGATGCCGGTGAGAACGCGCTTTTTACTCATGAAATGCCTTCCTGCGAAATTTTTCTGAATTGTCCGGAATATGCGAAGTGTCAGGATATAAATATGTAAATAAGCCCGAAATAAATTCGACGCCCGGAATTTTTTGCGGCGACATTTTAAAACAGAACCTGGATACGTACTCCGATTTTTACCGCGTATCCCCACGTTGCCAGCGGCCTGCGGAGAGCCGGCTACAGCGGGTGCAGCGCGTCCGGCTGCTCACCGGCAAAGCGGTAAAAGCCTGCCGATGATCGCTTGACATACACAGGGCTGCATCCTAGATTCCACCGCAGCAGATGTAGTCTATCGGTATCTTCTCGATCTCTTTTAATTTTTGGGAGGCTGATATGGGCGCGGTCATTCTGCCCCTGATGGGGATTTACCTGATCCTGCTGATCGTCGGCACGGCCTACGGCTGGCGCTGGGCCAAACGGCGAGGTTATTCGACAGTCAAACGCGTGCTCTGTGCCTTTGGCGGCTTCCTGATTGTCTATTTACCGCTTATGTGGGACTGGATACCGACTATTGTCACCTACAACCATTACTGTAAAACTCAATCAGGCTCATGGGTCTATAAAACGCCACAACAATGGGAAAAAGAAAATCCTGGGGTCATGGAAACTCTAAAATACAATAAAAATGGCAATATAAAATCAGCTACTGATAGGGATGATAAATTTAACAAAGTGTCTTCTTATAAAAAGAACGATAGATTTTATAGTGTACATAAAATAGAAAAAGTTTCTAATTGGCTTCCAATTTTTAGAACAACTGACATCACATATGATGTCAATGATAATTTTGTTATGGTTAAAAAAGTAGATTTTTACTCTGGATATGCAAGTGGTTTGGCAGGTATTTCTCCTGAAGGAGAAGGTTGGACTGCTATGAAATTCTGGTTAGTCAGTCGCTATTGTCCATTTGGTAGTAACGCATTCAATACGGCAGAAGCATTTGAACAAGCTGATTCAGCTTATAATTATCTTAGCCATGGAGGTAAAAATGACTAATTCAATTTCTCTCTTTGAACAAACCCAATTGGCGGAAGCTGCTTATGCTTCATTCTCAAATAAAAAAGGGGGTTTATTTAAAGACAAGGACGACCTTGAAAAAGCATTAAAAGGCAATGGCTCCGAATTCTCCCAAACCCAAGCCGAAGAATTCCTCAAGCACTGGCGGGTAGCGGACCAATACGCCACGGACAGAACGGATAAAGACAATCTATTGACCAATAAAGGCTCCGGCTTTTCCGCCACCTTGTTTGAAAGCCTGGATCGCCCGGGGGAATACACCTTTGCCATTCGCGGCTCCATCGGCGCCAATGACTTTAAAGCCGACCTCGACCTGATAGCCAACAGCGGCATTGCCGCAGTGCAGATCGTGGACATGGTCAACTACTGGCAAAGCCTGATCACGCCCGAAGGCCAGACTTACCGGGCCGCCAAACTCACCGTCTCGGCGGCGGAAACCGCCGCACGGCAGGCGCTTGCCCTCAACCCGGCCGCACAAAAAGTCTACGAACTCACGCTATTTTTTAAAGGCGCCATCATTGTCGAAGGGATGGTGTGCTACCTCGAATTTTGTGATTCCGACGCCCTGCCGGAAGAAAGCAAAGAATTACGATTTGGCCGCGGCCTGATCAAAGAAACGCCGGCGCACCTCAACGTAGCCGGTCACAGCCTGGGCGGGCACCTGGCAATGGCCTTTAACCGGCTCTTCCCGCAAATGAACGTTGACACGCTGGCCGTCAACGGCCTGGGTTTTAAATTCAACCACGGCAGCGTCAATAACCTCTTTAGCCAACTGAATGGCGCCTGGCAATTTAACGCCAGCCGTATAGAAAATGTCTACGGCCAGGCCGGGCCGAAATTAGCGGCGATGAATAACGGCACCTTGCAACAGCCGGGCGGCTGGGACGGGTTGTTTATCGAAGATGGTTTGGGGCATGTCGGCGGCCACAGCGCGATCCAGATGACCGACAGCGCCGCCGTGTACGACCTCTTTGTGCGTCTGGATGCCGGGTTGGCGGCCCAATCGCTTGCCGAAGCGCTGAAGAGCCTGCTGCCGCTGTTCGAGGCGGGCAGCGGTGATGACTCGCAAACGCTGGAAACACTGGTCAAAAACCTATACAAAATCGTATTGGGCATTGAGCCGCAAATCACCAAGAACAACCGCGAATCGCTCTACGCCCATCTTTTTGCCCTGCAAAACAGCGGCGACTTCAAGGCGCTCTGCGGCAAAGTTACGGTGGCGCTGCTCACCGCTGGAGAAATCGAAACCCAGGTGGCCCGCAAGGACGACGTGGGGCTGGCCTACCGCTACGCCCTGCGCGAACTCAACCCCTTTGCCCTGGTCGGCGCCGACTACAACACCCACAACAGCGACGGCTCGCTTGACCTATACGACGAAGCCACTGGCAAGGGGACGATGAGCGAAGCCTGGATAAACGACCGTGTTCAGATGCTCAGGGTGATGATACAGGGCAACCTCGAAGATACTGTCGTCGATGCTTATGGCGTCATGAATGTGCGCACGCACGCGCTGGATACGAACGAGCAGATTTGTTTTTCCGACGTCACCCGTAACCGCAAGATTCTTTTCTCGCCGGCTGAAACGGAAACCACCCGCTACATTAGTTTCGGCGGTGCCGAAGCGGAAGAAATTACAGGCGGCACGGAATCCGACCGTCTTTATGGCGGTGATGGGAACGACACGCTTAAAGGCGATGTGGGCGACGATTACCTCGAAGGCGGGCAGGGCGACGATCAGCTCATCGGCGGCGCCGGTGCCGACACATTGAACGGCGGCGCGGGGAACGACACCTATGAATTTAACGGCGCTTTCGGCCAGGACAAAATCCGTGATACGGACGGAACGAACAGAATCATTATCGACGGCGCGGAGCTTAACGGCACGGCCAAGAGTTATCTCAAGAATAATCTGAGCTACTGGCGCATCGAAAGCGCGGGGCGTAAATACGATCTCTACCGCCGCGACGAACAATTACATATTGTCCGCCAGGGCGAGCAGGACAATGTGCTGCGCGTGGATGGTTTTAATTTTACCGACGGCGCGACCAGTCAGGCGCGTTTCGGCTTCCGGCTGGATGGCGCTCGAATTGCTTTTGGCGTCGGGCACGATGCCAATCCTTTCCTCGACCCAGATTACGATCCTTCCACACAAACCGCATCGCTCCAGATGCAGGAAAATGGCGGGCATACATGCACGCTTTACCTGAGCAGTGCGGCGCGGGCAGGCGATGTGCTCAAGCTTAGTCTGAGCGGAGGCAAAGATTACGCGATTAACTATGGCGGAAAGATTCTTACTTTTGAGCAGGGAGAAATCAGCCTGCCGCTCTTGGCCGGTCAAACTGAGGTTTCTTTCCTTTTTCTCAATACCCGTCAGATTAATAGTGACGTTACGCTCAATCTCGTCGCGCAATACCTGCCTGCGCAAGGGGTCGGTGAGGGCGAGGCAGCGGCGCGCGAAAGCCGTCTCAATGTGGTCGTCCGGAATCGCGATGAATCCGGCAAACCTGCGCAGACGAGCAATACGATCATGGGCGATCTTGCGCCCGTGGAGTTCTACAATGAAGAAGGTCATCTTTATTATAAATACGACGATTGGGGCAATCTCATTACCGATCCCGGCAAGCCGGAACCCGGGCGCAGTGACACGCTCTACGACAGTCCGGGGAATGATCACATTATTGCCGGCGGCGGCGATGATGTCATTCGCTGGGGGCATGGCGGCAATGATCTTGTCGATATGGGCGCAGGCGACGATCAGCTTGTAGGTAACTATATGCCCAAAGGGACTGTCCATGCGCTGGGTGGAAGCGGACGCGATTATCTCGGTGGTGGTACAGGGAGAGATACGCTGGAGGGCGGTGCGGATGGTGATCTTCTGCATGGGCAACTGGGTGATGATCTGATCTATGGCGATGCCGTGGGTGAAGCAGGTACCTTCATCGCTGCCGGTGCAACCCAGCAAGGCAACGGGAAACAAGGTGATCTTGTTGATGCCAGTGAAGGCGATGACCAGGTGTTTACAGGCGCAGGTAATGATTTCCTGGCGGGTGGTGATGGGAATGACCTGCTCGTATCGGGGGGTGGTGACGATACTATTTACGGAGATCTGGATATTTGCAGGGACACTAAAGTTCCGTGGAAAGACTGGTCAGTGACGGAAGAAACTATTCCGCGCAATGATGGCAGCGGTGGCTATGACTATAACTATGTATTCCGTCAGTTCAGAACCGAAAGCGATGATGGAACGGGCGACGACATTATCTATGCCGGCGCGGGGAATGATGTGGTAATTAGCGGGGCGGGCGATGACACGGTTTATCTGCAGGCAGGTAATGATAAAGCCTGGGGTGAAGCAGGCAACGATGTCATTCTTGGCGGTGCAGGCAATGACCTGATCAGCGGTGATAATGGCATCAAAAATCTTGCCGCCAACCTGCATGGCAATGACTACCTTGACGGCGGCGAGGGCGACGACACGCTCGCTGGCGAAGGAGGTGCAGATATCCTCTATGGCGGTGCGGGCAATGATCGGCTGAGCGGCGATGACAATAACGACTATGACGGCAGCGATACGCTCGATGGCGGAGCAGGCAACGATGTGATAATCGGAGGTGGGCTAGGAGATTTACTTTATGGCGGAGATGGCCATGATGAGCTTTTTGGAGACAGCAGCGATACCCCGCCAGAAAGACACGGCAACGATACACTCTACGGCGGTGAAGGCAACGATATGCTGGTCGGTGCCGGCCTGGATGATTTGCTCTATGGCGGTGAGGGTAACGATAGCCTTTATGGCGATGCCAGCGATCTGGCGCTGGACAAACATGGCAGCGATACGCTTGATGGCGGCGCGGGCAACGACATTATAAACGGCGGCGGCCTGGGCGATTTGCTTTATGGCGGCGAGGGCGACGATAGCCTCTATGGTGATAACGGCGGCGATATTGCACCGAACAATCATGGCAACGATACGCTCTATGGCGGTCGAGGTAATGACGTGCTGGTTGGCGACGGCCTGGATGATTTGCTCTATGGGGGCGAGGGTAACGATAGCCTTTATGGCGATGCCAGCGATCTGGCGCCGGATAAACATGGCAGCGATACGCTCGATGGCGGCGAGGGCGACGATGTGATAATCGGCGGCGGGCAGGGAGATTTAATTTATGGCGGAGATGGCCATGATGAGCTTTATGGAGATAGCGATATCGCACCGGAAAAACATGGCAACGATACGCTTGATGGCGGCAAGGGAGATGATTCGCTGGTCGGTAGTGGCGGTGATGACATCCTGCGTGGCGGTGAAGGCAATGACACCCTAGGCGGCGACAGCAGCGATCTCGATGTTAACTTTCATGGCAACGACATGTTGAGCGGCGGCGAGGGGAATGATTTGCTGGTCGGAATGGGAGGTAATGATACCTTGCAGGGTGGATCAGGTAACGATTCGCTCCACGGCGGAGATGGCGACGATACCCTTGAAGGCGGAGAGGGCAACGACTACCTTGCAGGCAACAACGGCGCTGATACCTACCGCTTCGGCGTCGGCTCCGGTCAAGACACGATCAACAACGGTGATAATGACGCATTCGGTGAGAATCCGGATGTTCTTGAACTGGGTTTGGGGATTACGCCGGATAAAGTCCGACTGACTCGGCAAAATGGGAATCTTCTTGTCGAACTAATCGAAACGGGAGACAGACTGTGTGTTTCCGGCTATTTCCATTTCTACAAGGATGCTGCTTCGCCCTTCGCGATCGAACGGATCAAGTTTGCCGACGGCACGAGCTGGGATGTCGGAGAAGTCAACCGGCGGGTTCAAGTCAGTACGGAGGGTAACGATGAACTCTATGGTTACACCGGAGATGACACCATCAAGGGGGGAGATGGCTACGATACCTTGTACGGCTTGGCCGGCGCCGACCTTTTAGAAGGAGGAATGGATGACGACCTACTCCATGGAGGCAGCGGCAATGACATCCTGGAAGGCGGAGAAGGCAACGACCGGCTTTACGGTGGGGACGGTGATGACACCCTCGAAGGCGGAGAAAATTACGACACCCTTGTGGGTGGTAACGGTGCTGATACCTACCGCTTTGGTCTCGGTTCCGGTCAAGACGAGATCTATAACTACGACGCTGACGCATTAGGTGTAAACCCGGACACTATTGAACTGGGTTCGGGCATCACGGTGGACAAAGTTCGTCTGGCCCGTGAGAGCGACGACCTCATCGTTAGTCTGCCCGGAACGAACGACAGTCTGCGTGTTTCCAGCTACTTCTGTCTGGATGGTGCTTCGACTTGCGCGATCGAACGGATCAAATTTGCCGACGGCACGAGCTGGGATATCGAAGAAGTCAAACGGCGGGTACAAATCGGTACAGCGGGTGGCGACGAACTCTACGGTTACGCTGGAAACGATTATCTCAACGGTGGCGCGGGCAATGACACGCTTTACGGCGGAGGCGGCAATGACGTCCTGGAAGGCGGAGAAGACAACGACCGACTTCATGGCGGGGATGGTGATGACACCCTTGAAGGCGGAGAAGATTACGATACCCTTGAGGGTGGTAATGGTGCCGACACTTATCGCTTCGGTGTCGGCTCAGGTTATGACATGATCTATAACTACGACGCTGACGCTCCAGGCGTGAACCCGGACGTTCTCGAACTGGGTGCAGGCATCACGGCGGATAAAGTCCGTCTGACCCGCCAGGACGAAGAGCTCATCGTCAACCTGATCGGAACGAGAAACAGTCTGTATGTTTCGAACTACTTCCGTCAGGATGGTGCTTCGCCCTATGCGATCGACCGGATCAAATTTGCCGACGGCACGAGCTGGGATATCGAAGAAGTCAAACGGCGAGTTCAGATCAGTACGGAGGGTAACGACAAACTCTACGGCTATGCTGGAGACGACTATCTAAATGGTGGAGCGGGCAACGACCGACTTTACGGCGAGGGCGGCAACGATACACTTGAAGGTGGGGAAGGTAACGACACCCTTGATGGCGGCAATGGCGCCGATACCTATCGCTTCGGCATGGGCTCCGGCCAAGATACGGTCTATAACAGCGACGCTGATGCGTTGGGTGTAAACCCGGATGTTATCGAACTGGGCGCGGGTATCACGGCGGACAAAGTCTGTCTGACCCGTCAGGGTAATGACCTCATCGTCAGCGTGAATGGAACGAACGACAGTCTGCGTGTTTCGAACTACTTCTATAAAGATGGCGCTTCATCCTACGCGGTCGAACGGATCAAGTTTGCCGACGGCACGAGCTGGGATATCGAAGAAGTCAAACGGCAGGTTCAGATCGGTACAGAGGGTAACGACGAACTCTACGGCTATGCTGGAGACGACCATCTAAACGGTAGAGCAGGCAATGACCGACTCTATGGTGAGGACGGCAATGATACATTGGATGGTGGCGCGGGCGACGACAAACTCTACGGCGGAAACGGCGATGATACTTATTTGTTTGGCCGCGGAGATGGAAAAGACATTATTGATAATAGTTCCAGTGATAAATATGGTAACTCTAATAATGCAGAAGAAAAACAGGATATCTTGCTGTTTAAACAGGATATTAGGCCGGAAGATGTCTCTTGCTCTCGGGTGAATGAGGATTTGCTGATTAGAGTAGGTAATACCAATGATCAGGTTCTGGTTCAGAAGTATTTTTTAGAAAAAGGATTGTCCTCTGCGGGATATACACTGGACTTAATTAAATTTGCTGATGGAACCAGCTGGGATTTCGCCCAAATTAAACAAAAAGTTCAATCTGGCACTATATATGATGATATATTGAATGGTGATGCCGATAATAATGTGCTTTCTGGAAATGCCGGGAACGATATTCTGGACGGTAAACAGGGCGATGACACTCTTATTGGCGGGGCCGGTGACGATACTATTCATTCTAATATGGGTTCCGATGTGATTATTTATAATCAGGGAGATGGTAACGATACGGTTATCATAGAACCTGGCACAGACATGACAACTATAAAATTTGGCGATGGTATTGATATTTCAGACTTGGAATTTAGTAGAAGGGATTTTGTCGATGAGATCCAGGAGGAGGATTACTCATTATTCACGCAAGATCCTATAAAGGTAGGCAGCCATACCACAACAAGTCTGCAACTTGCTGCCAGCGACCTACCTAAACTAAAAGAAAATGAAACTTTGAGTAATCATGATGGAAGTTCGTATGGTAAAACATATTTTTCTTCTCTTGCTATGAGTCAAGAATTACGCTATAAGTATTATGGAAATATATTTAATCCTGTTTTAGATGATTATAAGAAGAGGACTCCTCAAAAGTGGGAAAAAGATCCATTTGAATACCTGCCATGGAAGGGAGCTATTCCATATAATGATAACTGGTACCTTGCAAAAACAGGAAAGGTTGAATATAGAATTAAAGAGAAAAAAGGGGTTTCTTCTGATCTGGTTGTCAGTCTGAAAGGCTCCAATGGCTCTATTAAAATAAATGATTTTTTGGGTGGTTCAAAAAATCAGTCCAAGGCTATTCATTTTAAATTTAATAATGGGGAGTCTTTTAGCTACAATGAACTGTTGCAAGTAATATTAAACAGATCCGCAACAGATAAAGATGACGTTATCCATGGGTTTGATACGGATGATGTAATTATTGGCGGGGCAGGCAATGATAACTTACAAGGAGGACAAGGGAATGATACGCTTGAAGGTGGCCATGGTAATGATACCTTAGTCGGGAGTTCATACAGTATTTATTGGAGCAAGTTAAATTCTGATTTGTTCTATCTATTTGGCTATGGCAATGATACTTATGTTTTTGCTAAGGGTGATGGACAAGATGTTATTTATGATATGGACCATACGCCTGATAATCAAGACAGTATTCTCTTTAAGTCTGACGTTTCATTGAAAGATCTGGTTTTTAGTAAGAAAGGGAATGACTTAATTATTCTAAATAATCTTTCAAATGATGTTATAACTGTTAAAAACCACTTTGTATCGGGTAGTGCTTGGGCAATAGAAAAAATACTGTTTGAAAATAAGATAGATGCCCCATTATCTCTCCATGATATTCGGCGACGTATTTCATTTATTGCAACTCCTCACGATGATGTTTTGTACGCGCTGGAGTTTAATGATTCAATCGCTGGTGGCGCAGGAAATGATCGGATTTATGGCGATTCAGGTGAAGACACCTTGGATGGTGAAGAAGGTAACGATACGCTCTATGGTGAAGCTGGAGAAGACCTTCTCTACGGAGGACAAGGCAACGATGATCTCAACGGCGGAGACGGCGACGACACCCTTGAAGGCGGAGAGGGGAACGACTTCCTTAGTGGCGGCAATGGTGCGGATACCTACCGCTTCGGCATTGGCTCCGGTCAGGATGCGATCAGCAACACCGATAATGACGCATTAGGTGAGAATCCGGATGTTCTTGAACTGGGTACGGGTATTACGCCGGACAAAGTCCGCCTGACCCGTGAATACTATGATCTTATCGTCAGCCTGGTCGGAACGAATGACAGCCTACGTGTTGCGTACTACTTTTATCAGCACGACGCGCTGTACGGGGCGATCGAATGGATTAAATTTGCCGACGGTACGAGCTGGGACATCGAAGAAGTCAAACGGCGGGTTCAGATCAGTACTGCGGGCAATGATACTCTCTATGGCTATGCTGGTGGCGACACACTTGAGGGCAGAGCAGGTAGCGACATACTCTACGGCGATGGTGGAGCCGACGTACTTTTGGGCGGTACAGGTGACGATACGCTTTACGGTGAGGACGGCAATGACACCCTTGAAGGTGGAGAAGGCAACGACTTGCTTTTCGGCGGTAACGGCGCGAATACCTACCGCTTCGGCATTGGTTCCGGTCAAGACACGATCTGCAATGGAGATAACAACGACGCTCCAGGTACGAACCAGGATGTCATCGAACTAGGTGTAGGCATCACAGCGGACAAAGTGACGCTTACACGTTCCGATGATGGTCTCATGTTCAATCTGAACGGAACGAACGACAGTCTGCGTGTTTGGAACTACTTTTATCAAGACGATGTGTCGTCCGATGCAATCGAATGGATCAAATTTGCCGATGGCACGGTCTGGGATATCGAAGAGGTCAAACGGCAGGTTCTGATTGGTACGGAGGGCAACAACGAACTCTACGGTTATGCTGGAGACGACTATCTAAATGGTGGTGCGGGTGATGATATCCTTGAAGGCAGAAATGGTAACGACACCCTAGAAGGCGGGGCAGGCAACGACACGCTCTACGGCGAAGCTGGAGAAGACTTTCTCTACGGAGGGCAAGACAACGATGAACTTAGCGGTGGAGACGGCAATGACACACTGGAAGGTGGGACAGGCAACGACACCCTTGTGGGTGGCAATGGCGCAGACACTTACCGTTTCGGCGTCGGTTCTGGTCAGGACACGATCAGCAATGGCGATGATGATGCACTGGGTGTGGCCCAGGACGTTCTTGAACTGGGTGCGGGTATTACACCGGACAGGGTGACGCTTAACCGTTCCGGTGATGATCTCATGCTCAGCTTGAATGGTACGCAGGACAGTCTGCGAGTCGACAAATACCTCTTAAATGGTGGTAACACGTCCTATGCCATCGAATTCATAAAGTTTGCCGATGGAACAATCTGGGATATCGCCAAAGTCAAACAGGTAATTCGAGCCAGTATGGATGTTAAAGACAAAGAGCTTCATGGTAATACAGGGGATGACATACTCAATGGTGGTTTAGGGAACGATAAGCTGTATGGTCATGACGGAAACGATAAGCTGTATGGTAATGATGGAGACGATACACTCCTAGGCGGAGACGGCATAGACCTTCTTTTGGGCGAAGCCGGCAATGATTGGCTTTACGGAGGGGCTGGTTATGACAGCGTCGGCGGAGGTGAGGGTGACGACATGCTCTTTGGTGAAGCAGACGGCGACAGCCTCTATGGAAATGCTGGCAATGATGTGCTTGATGGCGGTACCGGGAGAGACTATCTCTGTGGTGGTGATGGCGCCGATACCTATCGTTTTGGTATTGGTTCCGACCAAGATACGATCTACAACGATGACAATGATGCACTGGGTGTAAATCCGGACGTTATCGAACTGGGCGCGGGCATCACGGCGGAAAAGGTGACGCTCACACGTTCTGATGATGATCTCATGCTTAGTCTAAATGGAACGGACGACAGCCTGCGTGTTGCGTACTACTTCAGTCAGGACGGTATCTCGTCCTACGCAGTCGACCAGATCAAGTTTGCCGACGGCACGAGCTGGGATGTTGCCGCTGTCAAGGCAAAGGTGCAGGCGGGTGCTGCTGCCAACGGTGTCAGCCAGTTGGTCAATGCCATGGCGACCTTTGCCGTCCCGGCCGCTGGTCAGAGTACGCTGCCGGAGGCTGATCAGAGGACCTGGGTTCCGGTGATCGCCACCCATTGAGCCTGGCACATCCGGAACGATGCCTCTCCCATCGTTCCGGAATGAAGCAAGGCTCAAGGATGACGGGTTGTGGAGACGGTGGCGCCCCGTTCCGAAAGCGCTGACAAAATCGCCGCCTGAATGACAGATCATTCAGTGCGGCGGTTTGTTTTGTCAATGGGGTGGTATTGGAAAGAGTCGTTAGTGCCTCAATAGCGGTAATGTCCGATTTATGGGTGTTGGCCGGATGAACGTTGTGTCCGAGATGCTTCCGGGAACTTTTTGCTGCCTGGAATCTCAATGCCGTTGCAACTTGCCGATGGCGCGCATTTAGGCGGTGGTTTTGCTGTGCCCTCCGGTTGAAGGGCGGATGCAATTGCCCGGTTTTTGGGATTGCGTATGTTTTTTATCTCAGGTTCTGTGGCGGGCTGTCTGCGTCCGGAGGTGGTTGCATGGGTTTTTCGGCGCTTTCCGGAAAACTTTTGAATAATGATGAAAGGAGACATTGATGGAAAACTGGAATGAGTACCGCAAGGAACTGATGGCGCGCGTGGGCGAACTGGGCAAACTTTCGCCGGATACCGTTGCTGGCTACCAGGCGCTCGCTGGTGCGGGCAAGAAGACGCAGCATCTCGACGCAAAAACGCGCGAATTGATTGCGCTGGCCGTGGCTGTGACCACGCGCTGTGACGGCTGTATCACCATGCATGTGGCGGAGGCCGCCAAACTGGGCGTCAGCCGCGAGGAGATTGCCGAAGCGCTGGGCGTTGCGGTGGCGATGAATGCCGGTGCCGCTGTGGCGTATTCGGCGCGCGTCCTGGATGCGTTTGCCGCACAGGGCTGAACGCCCGGATGTGAGGATCGGAATTTCGCATCCGCAACCGGCGCGCGGGGTTTGGCAGCATGATGCTGATCCCCGCGCGCTTTTTTATTGTTTCTCCTGCATCTGGCTTTAGGGTGATCAAGGATGATCAGGTCTTGCGATTTGTTGGTTTTCGATGCGCCGGACGGGTGCGCGCATGGTGGCAGCGCCCCTGAGTGCGATGCAAGGCGCGTATGAGCAACCGGCATACTTGGAACATGCTGCAAAACGTGCTGCAATGCTGCCGGGCTGCGGCGCGGCTTCGCCACCCGGAAAGAAAACAAGCGAAGCGCTGTTGAACTATTTGAAAGGGGGATGAAATGGGCAGAAGGGACGGCTTGCCGCAGGTTACGTGAGAACTCCCGAATGGGAGGAGAGCGGATAGAATGCCGCGGGTTGTGCGAGGAGAGCCGGAGTTTTTGCGTTGCCCATGCGGCTGTGTTGCGCCTGGTGTGTAAGTCTTTGTTTTAATTGACGGCGCGGGGCAATCAGCGTTTAATGTTGCCTGGTGCCCAGGAAGGGACTCGAACCCCCACAGTGTTGCCACCACTAGGACCTGAACCTAGCGCGTCTACCAATTTCGCCACCTGGGCCTGCATAACGACGAAGCGAAGGCCGCATTCTAAGGGAATGAACTCAAATGTCAATAAGAAAGCTTTCAAAAATCAGAAAAAACGACCCGTTTTTCCAGCGTGAAATGGCGAAATATGAGCTGCCGCTGCCTTCCCGCGAATACATCGTGCAGACGCTGACCGAGCAAGGCCGGCCGGTCAGTCTGGATTTTCTTTGCGACCTGCTCGATGTGCGCAAGGCCGAGCGCGAGCCATTCGTGCGCCGTCTGGCGGCGATGGAGCGCGAGGCGCAATTGATGCGCAACCGCAAGGGGGCGTACATCCTGCCGGAACGCGCCAGCCTCATTGCCGGGCGGGTCGAGGGGCATCCGGACGGCTATGGCTTCTTCATCCCGGACGATGGCAGCGACGATCTTTTTCTCGATGCCAAGCAGATGACCAAGGTACTGCACCGGGACCGGGCGCTGGTGCGCGTGACCGGCATCGATCGCAAGGGGCGGCGCGAGGCGGCGATCGTCGAAGTCACCGAGCGCGCCAACAGCCGGATTGTCGGGCGCGTGCTGGTCGAGCACGGCATCATGCTGGTGGCGCCCGAAAACCGGCGAATTCACCAGGACATCCTCATCGTTGCCGATCAAAAGGCTGGCAAACAGGCCGGCAAACGGCTCCAGCCCACAGCAGGCCAGGTGGTGATGGTCGAAATCATCGAGCAGCCGACGCGGCATTCGCAGCCGATCGGCCGTGTTGTCGAAGTTCTCGGCAATTACGCCGACCCCGGCATGGAAATCGAAATCGCCCTGCGCAAGCATGAGCTGCCTTTTGAATTTTCGCCCGAAGCCGTCAAGGAAGCCCGCGCCTTGCCGGCCAAAGTCAGAAAAGCCGATCTGGACGGACGATGCGACCTGCGCGATCTGCCGCTGGTGACGATTGACGGCGAAACGGCCAAGGATTTCGACGACGCCGTTTTCGCCGAGAAAAAAGGGCGCGGCTGGCGGCTGGTGGTGGCGATTGCCGACGTCAGCCATTACGTGCGGCCGGGCGCGGCGCTCGACCGTGAGGCATTTGCGCGCGGCAATTCGGTGTATTTCCCGCGTCGCGTCATTCCCATGCTGCCGGAAAAGCTGTCCAACGGCCTGTGCTCGCTTAATCCCGAGGCCGATCGGCTGGCGATGGTCTGCGACATGGAGATCAGCGCTGGCGGCCTTGTCAAGGCGTATGCTTTTTATCCGGCCGTGTTCCGTTCGGCGGCGCGGCTGACCTACACGCAGGTCTGGGCGTGGCTGTCCGGCGCCGCAGCAGACCCGGCGGCAGATGCAGCGACAGACCCGGCGGCGTCCGGTCAGGCCATTCCGCCGCCGGTGCAACCCTCGCTGCGGGCTTTATATACGCTGTTCGGCCTCCTGCTCAAAGCGCGGCGCAAACGCGGCGCGATCGATTTTGAGACGGTGGAAACGATGATGCTGTTCAACGACCAGGGGAAAATCGAGAATATCGTGCCGGTCGAGCGTAACGACGCGCACCGGCTCATCGAAGAATGCATGCTGGCGGCCAACGTGTGCGCCGCCGATTTCCTCGAAAAGCACCGTCATCCGTGCCTGTACCGCGTGCATGAAGGGCCGACGCCGGAAAAACTCGAACAACTGCGCGCTTTTCTCAAGGAATTTGGCCTCAGCCTGTCGGGCGGCGCGCATCCGGCTGCCAAGGATTATGCGGCGCTGATGGAAACGGTCAAATCCCGCCCGGATGCCGCGCTCCTGCAAACGGCGATGCTGCGCTCGCTGCGGCAGGCGGTGTATAGCCCGGACAACGTCGGCCACTTCGGCCTGTCCTACGAGCACTACACGCACTTCACTTCACCGATCCGGCGCTATCCCGACCTGCTTGTGCATCGGGCGATCAAGGCGCTGCTCGCGGGCGCGACGTACCGGCCCGGCAAGTGGGACGACATCGGCCTGCACTGTTCGATGACCGAGCGGCGCGCCGACGAGGCGACGCGCGATGTGACGAACTGGCTTAAGTGCTACTACATGCGCGAGCGCATCGGCGAAGTTTTTGTCGGAACGATCGCCTCGGTCGTGCCCTTTGGCGTGTTCGTGACGCTTGATGCGGTGTATGTCGAAGGGCTGGTGCATGTATCCGAGCTGGGCGAGGACTACTTCCAGTTCGACCCGGTGCGCCATGAAATGCTGGGCGAACGCACCGGCCGGCGTTTCCGGCTTGGCGACCGCCTCTGCGTCAAGCTGGTGCGCGCCGATCTGGAAAGCGGGCGTATTGATTTTGTCCTGGCCGACGCCGACGAAGCCGCCCAGATTGCTCCACCCGCCCCATCCGAATGGCCGGCGGCTGAATCGGGCGCGCCGCAGCGTTCGGAAAAGACCACCGGAAAAAAGGCGAAAGAAGCGAAAAAGGTGAAAAAGGCAGCGCAAAAAACAGCGCAAAAGACAGCGCGCAAGGCATCAGGAAAAGCATCAGAAAGGGCGCCGAAAAAAGCTTCGCCCGGCCGATCCGGACGCACGTCTGCCGGCACAACGCGCCGCTCCGGGAAATCCGCAAAGCACTGAACGGAGGATTGAATTTTTATGAGTCAGTCTTCGCATTCCGGCGCACCCGCATCGACCGCTGCCGGCTTCATTCACGGCTTCCATGCCGTCATCGCCAAACTGCGGCACCAGCCGGAGGCCATTCTTGAAATCTTCATCGACGGCGAGCGGCGTGACGCCCGCATGCGCGACCTCCTGCGTCATGCCGAATTGCACGGCGTGCGCGTCATGGCGGTCGACGGCAAGCGGCTCGACGGCATGGCCGGCGGACGGATGCGCCATCAGGGCGTCGTCGCCCGCGTCCTTGGCCAGCGGCGGCCGGTGGCGCTCGACGACGTTCTCGATACGCTCGAAGAACCCGCCTTTCTGCTTATCCTCGACGGCATTCAGGACCCGCACAACCTGGGCGCTTGCCTGCGCGTGGCCGATGCCGTCGGCGCGCATGCCGTCATTGCCCCCAAGGACCGCGCCGCCGGGCTGACGCAGGCGGCTATCAAAGTCGCCAGCGGCGCGGCGGAAAGCGTGCCCTATATCACCGTGACCAATCTCGCCCGCACGCTGCGCGAACTTCAGGAACGCGGCATCTGGGTGATTGGCGCCGATGCCGAAGGACAGGAAGATCTTTACAGCGCGCAATGGCCGGCGGGCACAGCCTGGGCGCTGGGCGCCGAGGGCGTCGGCCTGCGCCGCCTGACGCGCGAGACCTGCGACCAGCTCGTCACCATTCCCATGCTTGGCTCGGTGCAAAGCCTCAATGTCTCCGTCGCCGCCGGCGTCTGCCTGTACGAAGCGCGGCGGCGGCTAACGGCCGTGGGCTGAATGCTTGCAGTGGCAGGCCGCAATGGCCGGCCGGAACCCCGCGTCTTTTGGGCATTTCAGACTGGGCGGCGCTGTAACCCGCGCCAATTGGGCGTTTGCGGGCAGGCATCCCGGAAGCCCTTATTCCACGCGGGTTCCCGGTCTGCCTGGCCGGAGAAGCCCGTTTTACGCGGGCTAGAGGGGCGGGGTAATGGGGCAAAAGATGGAACGCCGAGCGCGGCAGGCGCTAGAGAAAATGCGTCAAGGACGTTGAGTACGCGCGGCAAATAGCCGCTAGATATAATGCGCCGTACCTTCATTCGCACAACACCGTGAATCAATCAAAGGGAGATCAAACGATGAAAAAGTTTTTACTGGGCGTCTGGCTGTTTCTGTCTACCAGTTTGGGGCTGGCACAAATGCCAGAGAAAACACGGCAAGAGGTGGTGCAGATGCCCGAGGAAACACGGCAAGAGGTGGCGCAGGCGATTCAACAAGGCAATTACACCCAGGCTGTGCAATTGCTGCAACCTTGGGCGGAGCGTGGCGATGCCTGGGCGCAGTACAGACTTGGCGTGATGTTTTTTCATGGCCAAGGCATTACGCAGGATTACGCCCAGGCGCAGAAATGGTGGGAGAAAGCGGCCGCTCGGGGAGATGCAAATGCTCAATTTAGCCTTGGCGTAATGTGTTTTCACGGTCAAGGCGTCATGCAGGATTACGCCCAGGCGCAGAAATGGTGGGAGAAAGCCGCGGCTCAGGGAGACGTGAATGCGCAATTTAGCCTTGGCGTGATGTACGAATATGGTCAAGGCGTTGCGCAGAATGACGCCAAGGCGCGCGAATGGATGGAAAAAGCGGCCGCGCAGGGGCATGTAAATGCCCAATTTAGCCTTGGCGTAAGGTATTACACCGGTCAAGGCGTCACCCAGAATTATGCCGAGGCTCACAAATGGTGGGAGGAAGCGGCCACTCAGGGGGATGCGGGAGCGCAGTACAACCTTGGCGTGATGTATCGCGATGGCCGAGGCGTCGCGCAGAATGACGTCAAGGCGCGCGAATGGATGGAGAAAGCGGCTGCTCAGGGTTTGTAGAGGCACAAACCAACCTTGGCTCAATGTATCACGATGGCCAAGGCGTTACGCAGGATTATGTCAAGGCGCGCGAATGGTACGAGCAGGCGGCTGCGCAGGGGCATGCCAAAGCACAATACAACCTTGGCCTGATGTATAAAGATGGCCGAGGAGGCGTCGCGCAGGATTACGCCCAGGCGCAGAAATGGTGGGAGAACGCCGCCGCTCAGGGGCTTGTAGAGGCACAATTTAACCTTGGCTTGATGTATAGCAATGGTCACGGCGTCGCGCAGAATGAGGCCAAGGCACGTGAATGGTGGGAGCAAGCCGCCGCCCAGGGACATGCAGGAGCCCAGAACAACCTTGGTCTGATGTATGACCGTGGCCGCAGCGTTGAGCAAGATTACGCTAAGGCGCGCGAATGGTGGGAGAAAGCCGCCGTCCAAGGGTATGCCCAAGCACAGTTCAACCTTGGCATGATGTATGACAATGGTCAAGGCGTCGCGCAGGATTACGCTAAGGCGCGCGAATGGTACGAGCGGGCGGCTGCTCAGGGGGATACAGGGGCGCAGAACAACCTTGGCGTAATGTATCGTGATGGTCAAGGCGTCGCGCAGGATTACGCTAAGGCGCGCGAATGGTGGGAGAAAGCGGCTGCTCAGGGGGAGGCAGGGGCGCAGTACAACCTTGGTTTGATGTATCACGATGGCCGAGGCGTCGCGCAGAATGACACCAAGGCGCGCGAATGGTATGAACAAGCCGCTGCCCAGGGAAATGCAGGGGCGCAATATAACCTTGGCGTGATGTATCGCGATGGCCGAGGAGGCGCACAGAATGATGCCAAGGCACGCGAGTGGTTGGAAAAAGCCGCTGCGCAGACAGAAAACGTAGAAAATGCTGAAGCGGTGCGCAAAGCCCGGCAGGCGCTGGAGGAGATGCGCTGAAGGCGTTGAGTGTGTGTAGTGGCTGGCGGCCGCGTGCTGAACCTTGCAATGAGCGGCCGTAACGTCCGGCCGGAAGCCCGTGTCTTTTGGGCATTTCAGATAAAGTGGTGTCGCAGCCTGCGTCCCAAGGGCATTCCAGGCAGGGTATCTCTGAAATCCGCGTCAATTGGGCGTTTGTGGGTAGGCGCCCCGGAAGCCCTTATCCCACGCGGGTTCCCGGCCTGCCTAGCTGGAAATGCCCGTTTTACGCGGGCTAGAGGGGTGACGATGGTGCGGTGCGCAAAGCCCGGCAGGCGCTGGAGAGAATGCGCCAAGGACGTTGAGTGCAGCAGGCGAACGCTGGATAATGCACCGTGCATTCGCCATACCTTCGCTCGTTCAACACCATGAATCAATCAAAGAGAGACCAAACGATGAAAAAGCTTTTACTGGGCGTCTGTCTATTTCTGTCCGCCACGCTGGCGCTAGCGCAAATGCCTGAGAAAACATGGCAAGAGGCGAAGCTGGCGATTCAACAAGGCAATTTCACACAGGCCGTGCAATTACTGCGCCCTTGGGCGGAACGTGGTGATGCCCGGGGGCAATACGGCCTTGGTGTGATGCATTATCATGGCCTAGGCGTTGCGCAGAATGACGCCCAGGCGCGGGAATGGTGGGAGAAAGCTGCCGCGCAGGGGAGTGTGGATGCGCAATACAACCTTGGCGTGATGTATCGCAGTGGCCGAGGTGTCGAACAGGATGATGCCAAGGCGCGGGAATGGTGGGAAAAGGCGGCTGCCCAAGGGGATGCAGGGGCGCAGAACAACCTGGGCTGGATGTATAAAAATGGTCGAGGCGGCGCGCAGGATGACGCCAAGGCGCGGGAATGGTGGGAAAAAGCAGCTGCCCTGGGGTTTGCCCAAGCACAATTTAGCCTTGGCATAATGTATGAGAGTGGTCAAGGTGTTGCACAGGACTCTGCCAAGGCATGCGAATGGTGGGAGAAAGCCGCAGCGCAGGGAAGTGTGATGGCACAATCCAGTCTTGGCTGGATGTATCACGATGGTCGAGGCGTTGTGCAGGATTACGTCAAGGCACGCAAATGGTGGGAGAAAGCGGCTGCCCAAGGGGATGCAGAGTCACAATACAACCTTGGCGTGATGTATCGCGATGGCAGAGGCGTTGCCAAGGATTATGCCAAAGCGCGGGAATGGTGGGAAAAAGCGGCTGCTCAGGGGTTTTCAGAGGCACAATACAACCTTGGCGTGATGTATCGCGATGGCAGAGGCGTTGCCAAGGATTTGTTCAAGGCGCGGGAATGGTTCGAGCAGGCGGCTGCGCAGCCAGAAAATTCTGAAGGGGTGCGCAAAGCCCAGCAGGCGCTGGAGGAGATGCGCCAAAGGCGTTGAGTGCGCGCGGCGGGCTGGACGCCCGCAGTAATTGGCCGCAATGACCGGCCGTAAGCCCGCATCCAGTGGGCATTTTCGGGGTGCATGCCCGCCAGCCCACTCCCAGCAGACGTTTCAGCCATGCGTATGCTGCTACTTGCACCCATTAAGTCGGAGCCACTGCCTCCGCACCTAGGTTGATCGACGGCAAAACGCTCAAGACCGCTCGCCGGAAGCCCACGTCCCTAGGGCGTTTCAGATAAGGCAGCGCTGTAACCCGCGTCAATCGGGCGTTTGAGGGCAGGTGCCCTGGAAGCCCTTATTCCACGCGGGTTCCCGGCCTGCCTAGCTGGAAATGCCCGTTTTACGCAGGCTGGAGGGGTGACGATGGGGCGAAAAGCGGTGCGCCGAGCGCGGCAGGCACTGGAGAAAATGCGTCAAGGACGTTGAGTACGCGCGGCAAATAGCCGCTAGATATAATGCGCCATACCTTCATTCACACGACACCATGAATCAAGGGAGGCTAAACGATGAAAAAGCTTTTGCTGGGCGTCTGCCTGCTTTTGTCCGCCACGCTGGCGCTGGCGCAGATGCCCGAGAAAACATGGCAAGAGGCGCTGCTGGCGATTCAACAAGGGAATTACGAACAGGCCGTGCGATTGCTGCGCCCTTGGGCGGAACGTGGCGATGCCGAAGCACAAGCCTTTCTTAACTGGGTGTATTCCTATGGACAAGGTATCGCGCAGAATTACGCCCAGATGCGCGAACGTTGGGAGAAGGCTGCCACCCAGGGGGATGCAGAGGCGCAGTACAACCTGGGCTGGATGTATCACTATGGCCGAGGTGTTGCACAGGATTATGCCAAGGCGCGTAAATGGTACGGACAAGCAGCCACCCAAGGGCTGGCAAAGGCGCAGTACAACCTGGGATGGATGTATAAAAGTGGTCGAGGCGGCGTACAAGATTACGCCAAGGCACGCGAATGGTTGGAGAAGGCGGCTGCACAGACAGAAAATGTGGAAGATGTGGAAAATGCTGCAGCGGTGCGCAAAGCCCGGCGGATGCTGGAGAAAATACACTGGGAGCGTTGAGTGAGTGCGGATTGAGGTGCGCTGTGGTTCATTCGCACAACACTGTGAATCACACAAAGGGAGATCAAACGATGAAAAAGCTTTTGCTGGGTGTCTGCCTGCTTCTGTCCGCCAGTTTGGCGCTGGCGCAGATGCCTGAGGGAACACGGCGAGAGGCGGCGCAGGCGGTTCTGCAAGGCAATGAGGCCCAAGCCGTGCAATTGCTGCGCCCCTGGGCGGAACGTGGCGATGCCTGGGCGCAGTACAGCCTTGGTGTGATGTATTACCGTGGCCGTGGTGTCGCGCAGGATTACGCTAAAGCACGCGAATGGCTGGAAAAAGCCGCTGCGCAGGGAAATGCGAATGCCCAATTTAGCCTTGGGTTGATGTATAAAAATGGCCGCGGTGTCGCGCAGGATTATGCTAAGGCGCGTAAATGGCTGGAAAAAGCCGCTACGCAGGGGCTGGCAGAGGCCCAATTCAACCTTGGCGTGATGCATAAAAATGGTCAAGGCGTCACGCAGAGTTATGCCAAGGCGCGGGAGTGGTGGGAGAAGGCGGCCGCGCAGGGGAATGCCCAAGCACAATACAACCTTGGCGTGATGTATCACGATGGTTACGGCGTTGCGCAGGATTATGCCCAGGCGCGCGAATGGTGGGAGAAGGCGGCCGTTCAGGGGCATGCAGAAGCACAACACAACCTCGGCGTGATGTATCACGATGGTCACGGTGCTGCCCAGGATTACGCCAAGGCGCAGGACTGGTTCGAGAAAGCGGCTGCGCAGGGGTTTGTAGAGGCACAAACCAACCTGGGCGTGATGTATTACCGTGGCCGAGGCGTTGCGCAGGATTACAGCAAAGCGCGCGAATGGTGGGAAAAAGCCGCCGCTCAGGGGAATGCGGGCGCGCAATCCAACCTTGGCGTGATGTACGAATATGGTCAGGGCGTCGCGCAGAATGACGCCAAGGCACGCGAATGGTTCGAGAAGGCGGCTGCACAGACAAAAAATGCAGAAAATGCTGAAGCGGTGCGCAAAGCCCGGCAAGCGCTGGAGAAAATGCGCTAAGGGCGTTGAGTGTGTGCAGTAGGCGCTGAAGGAAATGCGCAGGAAGTGTCGAGTGCGCGCGGTGGGTTGAACGCTTCAATGACCGGCCGGAAGCCCGCGTCTTTTGGACGTTTCAGGCGGGGTGTCTCCGAAGTCCCCATCCCTAGGGCATTTCAGATAGGGCGGCGTCGCAGCCCGCATCTCTAGGGCGTTTTAGGTGGGGTGGCGCTGGAACGCCCGCCAATCGGGAGTTTGCGGGTAGGCACCCTGGAAACCCTTATTCCACGCGGGTTCCCAGCCTGCCTGGCTGGAGAAGCCCGTTTTACGCGGGCTGGAGCGGTGGGGTAATGGGGCGAAAGACGGAGCGTCAAGCGCTGGAGAGAATGTACTGAGGGCGTTGAGTGTGTGTAGTGGCTGGCGGCTGCGTGCTGAACGATTGCAGTGTCCGGCCGCAACGACAGGCCGAAGGCCCACGTCTTTTGGGCGTTTCCCGGGTGCCTGCTCGCCAGCCCACGTCCAGCGGGCGTTTTAGCCATACGGCTGCCGACGCCTGCACCTGCACTGCTACGCCGCCCATATTCCTGAAGCGCTGGGGCGCACTCACCACAAGGCCGCTGCCTGCGCATCCGCTGAGTAGGAACCGCCGCCAGCGCCTGCTGAGCCGGAGCCCCCACAGGTTGATCGACGGCAAAACGTCAAAATACCGCCCGCCGGAACCCTCGTCCCTTGGGCATTTCAGGCTGGGTGTCTCTAAAACCCTCGCCAATCGGGCGTTTGCGGGCAAGTGCTTCGGAAACCCTTATCCCACGCGGGTTCCCAGCCTGCCTGGCTGGAGAAGCCCATTTTACGTGGGCTGGAGCGGCTTGAAAAAGGAGAGTAAGTTGCGGTTTGTAAAAGATTATTTTGCAAAAACTCCGCCCTAAAAACACTTGTTTTGTCCATTACGCCTGAATTTCTTCATACTTTTTCATCTGGCTCTGGTGTGGTACGCAATATTTTCGCCGGTTTACTGCTTTTTCAACGGGTACCGCATTGATTATGCGCTCACCAATAAACGCCTGTATTTCACCTCCGGGCTGATCAGGCTGGATATTGCCAGTGCCAAGCTGCCTGAAGTACAGCGTTTGCGGGTGGATGTGGGCGCGCTGGGAGCCGTGTTCAAACGGAGCGCTATCCGCTTTGGTGCCAGAAATGCGCTGCGTTACGTGGAAAATCCCTACGAAGTTTGTAAGCTGATTTAGCAAACCGTAGTAGGACATCACCACCGACCGCCAGTTACCCAACCAATTGCGCTCCGAAGAAAACCCGGGCTACCACACCCGATATGAGTCTTAATATTTGCAGGTGCAAAAAGGCCGTCTGAAAGATTTTTTGCTCTCAGACGGCCTCTTATTGTTTAAACAAAGGCGGAACCTTAACCGCCCAGCTGCGTGGTTTTATTGACAATAATCTCCACACGTCGGTTTTTGGCACGGCCTTCCGGATTATCGCTGCCGTCGGGGTGGGTATTGGGCGCAACGGGGTTGGTCGCACCTTGGCCTTTGACTTGATAATTCTGATTCAGGCCTTTCGCTTCAAACCAGTTTTTTACTGCCTGTGCACGTGCTAAAGACAAGCGTTGGTTGTAAGCATCAGAGCCTTTGCTGTCGGTATAGCCGATAATCAGAATCAGCCCTTTGCCTTTTTGACGGATGACATCGGCGGCTTTTTGCAGTTCGGCATCGGCTTCGGGTTTGAGTTCGGCTTTGTCGAAATCAAATAATACATCCGACGATAAATTGATCTGGATGTTGAAGCCTGTTTCCGTGCCGCTCAAGCTGCTGCCCTGTGCCGACAAGCTGCTTCCTTGGCTAGAAAGGTTGTTGCCCTGTGCCGACAAGCCGCTTTCTTGGGTAGAAAGGTTGCCGCCCTGTGCCGACAGACTGCTTCCTTGGGTAGAAAGGTTGTTACCCTGTGCCGACAGGGTGGAAGAAACCGACTCAGCAGGAGCAGCAGCGGGTGCCTGTTCGGGAACAGGTGCCGAGGCATTAGGCTGGGTTTGCGGTATTACAGTCGTGCTGGCGGTAGCAGCCTGACTTTGCGGCTTGGCAGGTTCGGGTTCCTGTCCGCAGGCACACAAGGCAGAAAGCGCCGCAACACAAGTAAGGAAACGCAATGTTTTCATAAAACAATCTCTACTGGAGCGGTGTGCAGACCGCCCTAAGCAGCCTGCACCTCACCAAGTGGAAAATCAGCGGCTCACTGGCACCGAATCAAACGAGCCGGCACCGGGGAAATCGATGGTGATGGTGGGCGTTGTGGCGGCCGGGGCTGGGAATTTGAGCGCGACGATTCTGGGTGAATTGCCTGATAAGCTTATATCCTTGCCTTGGGGAGAGGGGTCAACCATATATTTGCCGTTTTCGTCTTGCAGCAGGCTGATGCGCTTGCTGGTGCTTTCGTCGATATAGGCAAAATCGGCAACCTTGCCGGTACGCGCGATCGTGTATTTATAGCCGCCGTTTTCATTTTTAGCCGGTGTAAACATAAATTCCACATTCAGAATCTGGCCGACCACCTTTACTTTAGTTAAGGCCAGGGTGCCCCCTTCGCCAAACGGTTTGGACTGGATGGCCTGCGCGGCCGGGTCTTGCTGCTGTTGCGGGGCAGCCGGCTCGCGGATCAGGCTGGGGCTGGAAGGGGGCTCGGGAGTAGGTGCTGGCGGAGCAGGTGGAGCGGGCTGAGGGTTGGGTGTAGGCGCTGGCGGAGCAGGTGGGGCGGGATGAGGGTTGGGAGCTTGCTCCTGCGCCTGAGGGGGCGGAGTCGGTTCGGGTTCTTTTTGGCAGGCAGTCACAGTCAGTAAGGCAAAAGCAGACAAAACGACAAGAGTACATTGGGAAATACGCATTTTTGGATACCTCTCTTAAGTTGGATACTGCAATAAGATTATGATTAGACGCCCCTTTGTATACCAAGCATCCCAATAAAATTCAAGCAGACTACTGCTGTGCGAATTTTTGAAACCTTTTTGAAACCTATATGTACGAAGGTTTTTCCCCATTTGGCTGTGCTGAAATTGCGTTTTAATTTTGTGGAAGTTTCTCTTGCAGACGGCCTTTTTCATCTTTGAGGTTCGCGTATTCTGCTGGAGGAGCAATTTGGCGATTTGAAGCAGCATTTGCGGTGCTATCGGGCTAAAAATGAGCGTAAGTTACGGTTTATAAAAAATTATTTCAGCAAGAAATGAAGGGGGCATGAAATTTGCCTATTACGCCAGTTTTTTCAGTTCGTAGAGCAGGTCGAGCGCTTGCCGGGGGGTGAGGCTGTCCGGGTCGAGAGTGCGTAAACGAAGCAGGGCGGGCGGCGGCGAAGGCGGGGGCGGCGGTAATTCTACGGCGGCGGGCGGCGCGTGTTCGGGCAAGGCGGCGAATAGGTCAGGTTGCAGCGGGTTGATCGCAGTGCGTTGTTCAAATTCGCGCAATTGCTGTTTCGCCGCTTTGACGACCGGCGCGGGAATGCCGGCCAGCGCGGCGACCTGGATGCCGTAGCTCTGGCTGGCGGGGCCTTCTTCGACGGCGTGCAGGAAGACGATTTTGTCGCCGTGTTCGATGGCGCCGAGGTGGACATTGGCCAGTTCCGGGTATTCGCCGGCGAGCAGCGTCAGCTCGAAATAGTGTGTGGCGAATAGCGTCAGCGCGCGGTTTTTTTCGATGAGATGCCGGCAGATGGCAAAGGCCAGCGCCATGCCGTCGAAGGTCGAGGTGCCGCGCCCGACTTCGTCCATCAGCACCAGGCTGTTGGCGGTGGCGTGATGCAGGATGGCCGCCGATTCGGTCATTTCGACCATGAAGGTCGAGCGGCCGGAGGCGAGGTCGTCGGCAGCGCCGATACGGGTAAAAATCTGGTCGAGCGGGCCGATGACGGCGCGCCGGGCGGGCACGAAGCTGCCGATGTGCGCCATCAGCGCGATCAGCGCGGTTTGCCGCATGTAGGTCGATTTGCCGCCCATGTTGGGGCCGGTGATGAGCAGCAGGCGGCGAGCGTCGGTCAGGTGCGTGTCGTTGGCGATGAAGGTTTCGCCGCCGGGCAGCTCGTTTTCGACGACCGGGTGGCGTCCGCCTTCGATGTGCAGCCCCGGCTCGGATGAGAATTCCGGGCGGCAGTAATCGTAGGTGTGCGCGGTTTCGGCCAGCGCGGCAAGCAGGTCGAGGTGGGCAACGGCACGGGCGATGCCTTGCAGGCGCGGCAGATCGGCCTGTAGGGTGGTCAGAATCGCTTCGTAGAGCTGCTTTTCGCGCGCGAGCGCGCGTTCCTGCGCCGACAGGGCTTTATCCTCGAACGCCTTGAGTTCCGGCGTGATGTAGCGCTCGGCATTTTTCAGCGTCTGGCGGCGGCGGTAATCGTCCGGCACCTTGCCGGCGTTGGCGTGCGTAATTTCGATGTAGAAGCCATGCACGCGGTTGTATTCGACCTTGAGGCTGGCGATGCCGGTGCGCTCGCGTTCGCGCGTTTCCAGTTCGATGAGGTAGGCGCCGCAGTGGTCGTTGATCCCACGCAGTTCGTCCAGCTCGGCGTCGTAACCGCTGGCGATAACGCCGCCGTCCCGCAGCAGTGCCGCCGGTTCTGGGCAGATGGCGCGGGCAAGCAGGTCGGCCGCGCTCTCCGGCGTTTGCAGTTCGCCATGCAGCGTTTGCAGCAATGGGGCGGCGCGTGCGCTTTCGGCGGCCAGCGGTGCGCGTAGTTCGGCAAGCCGGTGCAGGCTGTCGCGCAGGCCGGCAAGGTCGCGCGGGCGGGCGCTCATCAGCGCGATGCGTCCGGCGATGCGTTCAATGTCGGCAAAGCCGCGCAGGGTGCGGCGGATGTCGCGTGCGGCCTGGCCGCCTGCGTCAAGCAGCGCGGCAATGGCCGTATGGCGTGCGGCGGGGGTCGCCGGGTCGCGCAGCGGGTGGTGCAGGGCGTGGCGCAGAGCGCGCGAGCCCATCGAGGTGACGCAGGCATCGAGCAGGCTAAAGAGCGTCGGCGATGCCTGGCCGCGCAGGGTTTCCGTCAGTTCCAGATTGCGCCGCGTTGCCGCGTCGAGGCCGAGAAAGGCGCTGTCGCGTTCGACGCTCAGCGAGAGGACGTGCGGCAGGGCGCGCGCCTGCGTCGTCCGGGCGTAGCGCAGCAGGGCGCCGGCGGCGGCGATGGCCGGGCGTAAACCGTCTGCGCCGAAGCCGGCGAGCGAGGCGGTTTTGAAATGCGCGCATAGGTCGCGCGTGGCCGCTTCGCTGTCGAAATGCCAGTCAGGCTGCCGGGTGAGGGCAATGGCTGCGGCCGGCGCGGAGAGCGCTTGCAGGAAGGCCGGTTCTTGCAGGCTTTCCGGGATGATGATTTCAGCCGGCTGGATACGTTCGAGGCTTGCCGCCAGCGCATCGGGCGCTATTTCGCTGACTTGAAATTCGCCGCTGGCTAGATTCAGCCAGGCCAGGCCGACGCGTTGGCGGTTTGTGCTGACGGCCATCAGCAGGGCGTCGCGCTTGTCGTCGAGCAGGGCGGCGTCGGTCAGCGTGCCGGGCGTGACGATGCGCGTGACGGCGCGTTCGACCGGCCCCTTGCTGGTGGCCGGATCGCCAATCTGGTCGCAAATGACGACCGATTCACCGAGCCGGACGAGACGGGCCAGGTATTGCTCAAGCGCGTGGTAGGGCACGCCGGCCATCTTGATCGGCGCGCCGGCGCTTTGGCCGCGCGTGGTCAGCGTGATGTCGAGCAGGTGGGCGGCTTTTTCGGCATCTTCATAGAACAGTTCATAGAAGTCGCCCATCCGGTAGAGCAGCAACAGGTCGGGATACTGCGCCTTGATGCCGAGATACTGGCGCATCATCGGCGTGTGCGAGGAAAGCTTGTCTTTGCTCATGCCTCGGCGTGTTTGGATAACCGGGGCTTAGGGTGCGGGACGGAATTGGAGCTCGATGCCGTCGCCGCTGATGGTGAGCCGGTCGCTTTCGTGTTTAAGGGTTTTGACGACGCTGATCGCATCCAGGTAGTCTTTTTCGAGACGCATGGTTTCCGCCGGGCCGGCCATCAGGGTAGTCGTTGGTGGTTCGGTGTGTTCGATGCGGCCGTCGTGGATTTTTACCGGCACGCGGTAGTGGTTGATGGCGGAAACGCCCGTGAAGGCATCTTTTTCCTGGATGAGGGTGATTTTGCCGTCTTTGGTATTCAGGGGCTTGCCTTTTACCTTGCCGGCAACGAGTATCCATTTGCTGCTGCTACTGTTTGAACTGTTGCCGCTGTTATCTGTGGTTTGTGGCGCACCGGATACGCCGGCCTGGCAGGCGGCAAGCAAGAGTGCGGTCATGAGGCTGGCAATTTTGGGCATTTTTTCCATGGCGTTTCTCTCTGGTCATTATGTGGTTTTCGTGACAGCCATTATAAAGCAGCCTTTTTCCATTCCGGACTGGAAGCGTTCGGATGAAAGCCAGGAGGTTTCTGGCAGGGCCAACTCGCCACGCGCGCAGTAGATAAGCCCTGCCAAGGATCACCGCCATGTGCTGTGGCCGGCGATGGCCGGTGGGATGCGTTCATCAGAAACGCGGCCGCCTGGCTGACACTCCGGCACATCTCGCCCGGCCGATAGCTCATGGCGCATAACATGCGCCGTATCTGATCCGGTGAAATCAATACTTCACTGTTTTGTGATATCGCCGGTACGTCAGTGATGTCTTATGGTGCCCGGGACGGGGGTCGAACCCGTATAGCCTTGCGGCCGAGGGATTTTCTTCACACTTCGGCTTTCGCCGCCGGCCGTGTAACCACAACCGTTCGTGCGCTGGACTATGCCTTCACCGTAGCGCAATGCGCGACAGGCGCCCCCCGTCTAGTCTCTACACCTTCCCATTGCTGGGCTTGGCTCGGCGTTGCCGCGGTGGTTGCATCATTGCCGATGCTCCACCAGGGGGTTCGCCGAATTTGAGGGGATTCACGCGGGCGCTTTCGCTTCCCGGTGCTCAATTTTCAAGTCCCTTGTGTCTACCAATTTCACCACCCGGGCGGTGAGGCGAGCCATTTTACCGGAGCGCTGCGCTTGCGTAAAATCGCCGGTATCGACCGCGGGTACCGACATATTAAACGGCGGTGCGGGGAACGACACCTATGAATTTAACGGCGCTTTCGGCCCATATGTCAGCGCCAATTATCCTTACTTTTACAAAGAGGCCGCTTAAATGGCCGCACTGCTTATTTTCTTTCTGGCCTGGCTGTATTACCGCGTTGTCCGGAAAGTGCTTAAACGGGTTAAACCCTATTGGGGCAAAGCGCTGGTGATCGTGATTGCCCTGTTGATTCCCACGGCCGATGCGGTGTATGGCCGCCACAAACTCAAACGACTGTGTGCGCAGGAAGGCGGGCTGCACATCTATCGGGTTGTAGAAGGGGTGAAAGGTTTTGAAAGCCCAAATATTCGGCCGGATAAAGACTGGCTAGGCATCGGAAAATATCAGTTTATGGAAGGTAAAGAACTTGGTAGTAGTGGAAAGCGGTCACGCCTCAGCCTGCGTCCTGACGGTACATACTTGCGCGAAGTTGATATTACGCCAGTGAGTGAATACGTTTATGAATATATCCCTGGGGGTATCAAGAATATTTACTCAAAAGCTGAGCAACGTGTTTACGTTCGGGCGACCGGCGAAGTACTCGGGCGTTACGTCAATATTTACTATGCTGGCGGCTGGGTGGAAAGAGCCATCAATGGCCTGTATGCCGCGTACGGAAACTCCGGCATGTGTGAACCTCACTTCATGGATTGGGAAGCATTTATTCTGAAAGTCCTCAAACCCGCTTCAGTTTCTGCACAGGAGAAAACATCATGAGCGTCGATATGAAAAAAGTCATGGATTATGCCTGGATGTCGCAGGCTGCTTATCTTGATCTTAGTCAGGTTGTAAATAAGGATGAGTTGTTTAAAAATCTCCAAGAAATCTCTTAATGAACATACAAAGTCGTTTTCTGTCTTCCTCTTTTTTGTGATTGCCGCTATTTGCCAATGATCGTATTTGATTTGACCTGCGGCCTGGGGCATACGTTTGAAGGCTGGTTCCAGTCCATGGAAGTGTTTGAGGCGCAGCTTGCGCAGGACATGATCGCCTGTCCTCATTGCGGTTCGACGCAAATTCGTCGGGTGCCGTCAGCCATCCGTTTTTCCAGAAAAGATTCAGGTGCGGATGCCGGACACGCGGCAGTTCGCGGCGCAGCCGGTACGCCGCTGTCCGGCAGCGTGACGGTGACGCCCGAAACCATGATGTCGCTATTCCGGCAGATGGTTTCCTCGATCATCGCCAACACGGAAGACGTCGGCAGCGCATTTGCCGAGGAAGCGCGCCGCATCCATTATCTCGAAGCGCCGGAGCGGCCGATCCGCGGCGAAGCCAGCCTGGAAGAGTATGAAAACCTGCAAGATGAAGGCATTGAAGTCATGCTGCTACCGCTGTTAAAGAAAGAGAAAGCACATTAGGGGCATCGTGCGCGTCATATCGACATACATCCTAAGTGGGGATGACGGCGTGGCGGAGTGACTGAGGCTTCGTGCAGCGCCGGGGCGTCATGCGAAATCATGCGAAAAATGCTTCCTCTTTCCGGTATTTTGACAAGGATCAATGCGCGCAGTCTGACGTTGCCTGACCGGCTGCATTTTCCGCATACGGCTCATCCTCTGTTAGCGGGTCGATATTTCCGCGCCTGCCGGGTAGGACGGCATCGATTGTGATAAATTCCTCAACGGAGGATTGTTGAACGATCGCCCGATAAGTACTGAAAACAGAGAGAACGTCATGGATGAGCAACCCCGCAGGCAAACCCTAATGTCTTCGCTGGTCAACGCGTACCGTACCCGCCGGCTGCTGCGCTATTCCGTCTGGCTCGTTATTCTGGTTGCCGTTTTTGCATTGCTGGGTTTCTTCGTGCTGCCGCCGGTCGCCAAATCCGTGGCGATCAGCCAGGCAAGCAAGGCCCTGCATCGTCCGGTGGCGATCGAGGATATCCGCGTCAATCCGTTTGCCATGACGCTTGATGTCGACGGGCTGTCGATCAAAGAGCGCGAAGGCGAGGAGGTTTTCGTCGGTTTCGATCATTTCCATGCTGATCTCGACGCCGCCTCATTGCTCAAGGGCGGCATCGTGTTCAGCGAGATTCAACTGGTCAATCCCCAGGCGCGCATCGTGCGGCTGAAAGGCGGCCGCTTCAATTTCTCCGATCTGGTCGATGAGTTTGCCAATAAACCAAAGACGGAAGAAGAACAGGATTCCAAATTCAATTTTTCACTGAACAATATCCAGATCAGCGGCGGTAAATTGGTATTCGACGATCGCGTCGTCGGCGAAAAGCATGAAGCGGTCGATATCACGCTGGCGCTGCCCTTTGTCTCGAACATGGAATATGCCGTGCAGACTTTCGTCGAACCGGCATTTTCCGCCGTCGTCAATGGCGCGGCCCTACAGGCCAAGGGCAAGAGCAAACCGTTTACCGAGTCGATGGATAGCGAGCTGGTGCTCGATCTGTCGGGCGTCAAGGTGCCGGGTTACCTGGTGTATTCGCCGGTCAAGCCGCCGGTGCGGCTGGCTTCGGGGACGCTGGATACGGCGTTGAGCATCGTGTTCCACAATGGTCAGAAAGCTTCGCTCCAGGTTTCCGGCACGGCGTCACTGAAGAATTTTGATATTCGGGAAAATGACGGCGGCGCACTGGCCAAGTTCAAGAAACTCGATATTGCGCTGGGCAAATCGGACGTACTGGCGCAGAACTTCGTCGTTGACCGCATCGCGCTCGATGCGCCCGAAGTCAACGTTCGTATCGATCCGCAGGGCAGGCTCAATCTGACAACCTTGCAGGCCGCCTCGTCAACGCCGTCGCAAAAGGCGGTGCAGGCGACAGAGAAACCCACGAAAAAACTGCCGGCGAAGAAGCCGCGGCGCCAGACCAGGCAACGTGCCGTGAAGGGCAAGGCTGCCGCCACCGCCCGCCAGACCCCAAAGGCAGCGCCACAAACGGCGGAAATACCGGCGCAGGATGCAGCATCTGCACAGGCCCGCACGGAAGCGCCGTCTGACGCGGATTCCGGCACCGGGCAGCCAGCGGGCGTCACAGCCGCCGCGCCGCGTGAGGCGGGTGCGGAAGCGGCGGCCGGAGGTACAGCGAATGCCGACCCGGCGACGGCATCGACGACAGACAGCACGAGTCAGGCGGCATCCAGCGAAGCGTCCCGCAAAGCCTCCTCACCGGCACAGACGCTCGTCTGGTCGCTCGGTGAGCTGGATATGACCAACGGTCTCGTGCACGTGCTCGACGAATCGCGCGGAACGCCGATCAAGACGCAGATTGGGGATTTCGACCTGAACCTGAAACATCTGGATAGCAAGGGGGCCGAGCCTTCCGAGCTGAAAACATTTTTCCGGCTCAACGGTGCGGGCGAGATCGTCGTGCATGGCAAGGTCGAACCGTTCAATTCGGCGGCCGACCTCAACGTGATCATCAAATCGCTCGATCTGCTGCCCTTGCAGCCGTATTTCGACAGCCAGCTCAATATCGCGCTGACGCGCGGACAGCTGACCGCCGATGGCACTCTGCAAGTGCGGCAAACGGCAAACAAGCAGGCAGCGGCCGGCAAAGCCGGTGGCAGTGCGCTGGAAGGCAAGTTTGCTGGGCAGGCGACTCTGGGTAATCTGCGTGCCGTGGATAAGATAAGTTCGCAGGATTTCCTGCGCTGGAAGTCGCTCTACTTCGGCAAGGTCGACGTGAGTTTCAATCCCTTGTCCATCTCTGTCGGTGAAATCGCCCTGTCCGACTTCTTCGCGCGCGTGATTGTCAGCCCGGAAGGACGCTTGAATCTGACGCAGATCGTCCGTCAGGACGGCGTTGCGGCTTCGCCTGTTCCGTCGCCGGAAGTGGCTGCTGCGCAGGCGGATGCGGCGGCGAATGCCAACAAGGTCGAAAGCAAAGGGGAAGGCGAGGCCAGCGCGCCCGTCCCGGCCAAGTCAGCCAATGCCGCGCCGCTGCCGCCCATCCGTATCGACAAAATCACCTTGCAGGGCGGCAACGTGCGCTTTACCGATAATTTTGTCAAACCGAACTACACGGCCAATCTGAAAAAAGTCGGCGGTAATGTGACCCAGCTGTCGTCCACGCCGGGAACGATCGCCAGTCTTGAATTGCGCGGCAGCTACAACAACATTGCGCCGCTGACGATCAGCGCCAAGATCAATCCGCTGCTGGCCAAGCCGTATCTTGACCTGCAGGCCGAGGTTAAGGGCGTCGAGCTGACTTCGCTGTCCACCTATGCCGCCAAATACGCGGGTTACGCCATCGAGAAAGGCAAGCTGTCGCTGACGGTCAATTACAAGATCGAAAACGACGAGCTTCAGGCGCAGAACCGCGTTTTCATCGACCAGCTAACCTTTGGTGACACGCGCTCCGACAGTCCCGACGCGACCAGCCTGCCGGTCAAGCTTGCCGTGTCACTGCTGAAAAACCGCAAGGGCGAAATTGATCTCGACCTGCCGATTTCCGGTACGCTTAGCGACCCGGAATTCAGTGTGGGCGGTCTCGTCGTCAAGGTCATTGTCAATCTGCTAACCAAGGCGGTGACGTCCCCCTTCGCGCTGCTGGGATCGCTGTTTGACGGCGGCGAAGAGATGTCGATGGTGGCATTTGATCCGGGGCGCGCGAATATCAGCGAAACGATGCAAAAGCGTCTGGAAAATCTTGCCAAGGCGCTGGCTGACCGTCCTGCCCTCAAGCTGGAAATTACCGCCGTCGTCGATCCGGAAAACGACCGCGAAGGAGTCAAGCGCGCCAGTATCGAGCGCAAAGTTGAGGCGCTGAAGCAGCAGGACAGCGAAAAGGATACCGAAGGAGAGACTGCATCGGTCGAAGTCAGCGCTGAAGAATATCCGGCGCTGCTGGAGCGCGTTTATCGCGCCGAGAAATTCCCTAAACCGCGCAATATGATCGGCTTGACCAAATCTTTGCCGGTGGCGGAAATGGAAAAACTGATGCTGGCTCACACCACGGTCGATGACGAGGACTTGCAAAATCTGGGCAAACGTCGCGCCAGACGGGTGCGGGACTGGCTGATTGAGCACGGCGTAGACGCCGAACGGATTTTCCTGCTGCCGGTGAAGGTGGAAGAAGGCGGCCGACCGGAGACTGGCGCGGAGACGAAGGCGGATGAGGAAAAGAGCCAGACAGACGAAGCCGACAAGCGTGAGGAAAAAGCGGACGATGAAGGTAAACAGAAGGACAAACCGGCGGGGAATGGCCGTGTCGAGTTCTCACTGAAATGAACGCGGACGCAAGGCGGCAGAGAGGGTGGATAGGGCGGCTGGGCGGAATGCGGCCGAGCCGTGGTCATGGTGCCCTTCCGGAATTCTTTCGGAACTTCCGGGAATGCGTAGAGATACGCGGCAATGCCTAGAAAAAGGCGCAAAGGCACGGATATGCGCGCGGTAAGCGTGGAGAAACAGGGTGAGTGATCCGGCGGAATGGGCCGTGTATGGTTTGCTGACGGGCATGGCGATTCTGCTGCTGTTGCAGATCGTGCTCCTCTGGCGCAATCGCGGTGAGGTGACGGAGCGCCTCAGCCGTGAGATCCGCGCCCAGCAGGATGGGCTGGCGCATCTGGAAGGGGAACTACGCCAGGAATTGGCGCTGAGCCGACAGGAAGCGGCGCAGCAGGCGCGCGGCGACCGCGAGGAACAAACGCAGGCGCTGGGGCGTCTGGCGCAGTCGCTCTCAGCGCAGGTCGGCCAGCTGGGTCAGTTGCAGGGGGGGCAGCTCGAAGCCTTTGCGCAGCAGTTATCGCGTTTGACGCAAAGCAACGACCAGCGCTTCGAGCAGCTGCGCCAGTCGGTCGAAACGCGCCTGGCGGCAATTCAGGCCGATAACGCCAGCAAGCTGGAAGCCATGCGCAAGACGGTCGATGAAAAACTGCACGCAACGCTCGAACAGCGCCTGGGCGAATCTTTTCGCCTGGTCAGCGACCGGCTGGAGCAGGTGCATAAAGGGCTAGGCGAGATGCAGACGCTGGCGGCCGGTGTGGGTGACCTGAAGAAAGTGCTGACCAACGTCAAGACGCGCGGCGCCTGGGGAGAAGTGCAGCTGGAAGCGCTGCTTGAGCAAGTGCTGGCGGCCGGGCAGTTTGAAAAAAACGTGATGACGCGCCCCGGCAGTGGCGAACGCGTCGAGTTCGCCATCCGCCTGCCGGGCCGCGCGCCTGCGGCAGGCGGCGAGGCGGCGCCGGTTTGGCTGCCTATCGATGCCAAGTTTCCGGTTGAGGATTATCAGCGCCTGGTCGATGCGCAGGAGCGTGCCGATGTTGCCGCCGTCGAACAGGCGGCCAAGGCGCTGGAAACCCGCCTGCGCGAGGAGGCGCGCAAAATTCGCGACAAATATGTCGAACCGCCGCACACCACCGATTTCGCCTTGCTCTACCTCCCCACCGAAGGGCTGTACGCCGAAGCGCTGCGCCGCCCCGGGCTGGCCGAAACCTTGCAGCGCGAATTCCGCATCAGCCTGGCTGGGCCGACGACGCTGACGGCATTGCTCAACAGTTTGCAAATGGGGTTTCGCACGCTGGCGATCGAAAAACGCTCGTCGGAGGTTTGGGCCGTCTTGGGCGCTGTCAAAACCGAGTTCGGCAAATTCGGCGAAGTGCTCGAAGCGACCCAGCGCAAGCTGGAACAGGCCACCCGGAGCATCGAATCGGCGGGCGTGCGCACGCGCCAAATCGAGCGCAAGCTGCGCGGCGTCGAAGCGCTTTCCGCACCGGAAGCGCAGCGCCGCCTCGGCGATCTGCCGGGGCTGGACGCCGAGGCAACAACAGGTGAATGAACGGCTGCCGCCCGCAAGCGCCGCCCATCTTCACCCCCCCCATCGCTTCTATCGCTCCGCAGCCATCATGAAAGCGCTTAAGTCCAGTGCGCCGCGGGGCGCCGTAGATGCCGCCAAGGACACCGCCAAAGACACAGCTTTCCGGGCAACGACTTACCGCGTCAGCACGGACGCCGGCGTGTTTGACCTGCGCATCGATCAGCGCCACACGGCATTTGCCGCTTTTCTGAAAAACCGGGGCGTCAGCCGCTGGGCGATCGTCACGGCCTATAATCCGGCAGCGCAGCGCCATACGCTGGCCGACAATGCGCGCCGGCAGCAGTGTTTACTGGCGCACGTGCATGCGGCGGGCTGGCGGTTGGGGCAGAATTGCTTCCACGCGCGCAATTGTGCCGACGGCGGCGATTGGCCGGATGAACCCGGCCTGCTGCTGTTGGGGATCGACGCCGCGCGGGCACGTGCGCTCGCGCATGCGTTTGGGCAACTGGCCTGCGTCTACGGTGAAGCAGACGGCGTGCCGCGCCTGCTCTGGACGGTGGAGTAAGCGAGGGCTGCACCCCTTCTGGAACCCGCGTGGATAGGGCGTTTCCCGTCAGGCACTTCCAAAACCCGCATGGATAAAGGCGCTCCGGGTAGGCGCCTCTGGAGCCCTTATAAATAAAGGGCTTCAGGGCAAGGGTCCCGGAGATGTCCTAAATACGTGGGCTTCAGGCCACTTCTTTTTGAAGATCCGCCTGCGCTTCCACCCTCGCGTTTTTCCAATCCCCTGTCGGGGAGGTGCCCCGAAACCTGCGTGGATAAAGGACTTCAGGACAGGTATCCTGAAACCGGTGTGGATAGGTCATTTCCGGGCAAGCACCTCTGAAACGCCCTATTTATAAGGGTTTCAGAGCATTCCCTCCGGAGATGCCCTAAATACGCGGGCTAGCGGGCAAGTGTCCTGAAACTAAAAAATAAGAATTATTAAAGCATGCGCGCTGACTTTCACCACGGAACCCCTCTTGATGCCGTTGCGCTGAGCGGCAGCGCACCCCGCTGACTTTCCTACCTTCTTTCTTTATCTCGCCAAAGAAAGTCAGCAAAGA
>ERZ773065.201-NODE-201-length-39012-cov-25.243217_pt1 | contig 39012 bp, 36 predicted proteins | sample MGYA00580623_ERZ773065 | MGnify/ENA primary metagenome ERZ773065 (study PRJEB29015, sample SAMEA2738017) | human oral metagenome | biome: human oral; feature: human-associated habitat; material: dental | place: China | collected 2047 ... | reverse complement strand
GTTGAGCTTCGACCATTTTCATGTCAATTTTTCGTGGATTTTTAATTGCCTCTTCGATTGCATTTTTAGTAATTTCGTGAAAAACAATTCGCTTGGTAGTTTTTGGGTTTAATTTTAAAACTTCGCAAAGATGCCAGGCAATTGCTTCCCCTTCGCGGTCTTCATCGGTTGCAAGCCAAACTTCTTCGGCAGATTTAACAGCTTTTCTGAGTTCACTAACCACTTTTTTCTTACTTGGGTCAACTTCGAAAGTAATTTTATATTTATTGTTTGTTTCGATTGGTCGCCCGCCGTCTTTATTTTTTTTGGCAATCTGGCGAATATGTCCAACGCTGGACATTACTGTAAAGTCTTTGCCGAGATATTTTTCAATAGTTTTAGCCTTAGCGGGGCTCTCTACGATTACTAAATTCTTCATAAGCTTAATTTATTCTAGCACTTTTAGAGTTTTTCTACAAATTTTTAAATTGCAATTTTACAGAATTCTGGATTTTTATGAAGAAAATTGATTTTTGATTAAAAAGGTAAAATTATGAGTTAATAATAAGGTTTTTAGTTATCTAACAAGAAACCATTAAGGGCTGTCTTGAAACTTTTAATCATAACTGATTTGGTTTGAAACTTGCTACGAAATCTGTTATAATCAAGCTTATGAAAATTGCAATTGCATCTGATTTATTCTGGCCGATGATTAATGGTATCTCGGTCTTTTCGAAAAATTTAGCTGAACAAATGACAGCTCGTGGCCATGAAGTTGTGGTTTTTGCGCCAAGTCAAACTGGAGAATATTATGTTGAAGAAGTTGATGGCTACCGTGTAGTTCGCTTGAGTTCTACGAATTTCCCTTTTTATCCAAACCAGACCGAAACTCTGCCTGAGCCTCGCAAAATTGCAGGTGGCCGAATTACTGTTCCGCGTATTTACCTTCATAATGGATATAGGCTTTCTCTTCTTCCGATTCGAGAAATCCGCAAATTCTGCAAAGAAAATAATTTTATGCCAGATGTTTCACATATTCAATTGCAACTTTTTGTGGGTCAGGCGATGATCGATTTTTCGCGAAAACATAATATTCCGGTGGTGATTACCAATCATTCCAGCCCCGAGAATTTATTTGATAATTTAAAAATGCTTGCGCCGCTCTCGCCGATTATTAATCGTACAGTTTTGCTTTATACCAAACGCTTTGCGCTTCAGGCTGATTATGCCACAATGCCAACCCAGCAAGCGATTGAGCGCCATTTTCGAAATCCAGAAAAAGCCAAAATGCCGATTGAAGCTGTTTCGAATGGTATTGACCTAAGCCGATTTACTCCCGAGAAACCACCAAGAGAATTTTTTGAAAAATTTGATTTGCCGCAAAACTTGCCGATCATAATGAATATTGGTCGCGTTGATGCCGAAAAGCATATTTCGACCTTGATTTTAGCGTTTAACGAAGTATTAAAAAATAACAAAAAAGCTCAGCTCGTGATTGTTGGTGATGGCACTGATCGACCGAATCTTGAGAATTTGGTCTATAAATTGGGAATTTCGAAAAATGTTCGCTTTATGGGTACGCAACTTGGTGAGGATTTGGTGAATTTTCACCGCGCAGCTAGTGTGTTTGTCTCGGCTAGTCCAACTGAGACTCAAGGAATCGTTTTTCTTGAGGCAGCAGCTTGTGGCAAGCCTGTGATTGGCGTTGATGTTGGTGCGGTTAAAGAAATCTGCCAAGATGGCGTAAATGGTTTTTTGTGTGAAACTGATAATATTGAACAAATCGCCGAAAGTATTTCAAAAACTCTTGATGATAAAAAACTCGCGGCAGATTTTTCAAAAAATGGGCTTGAAATTATTAAAAAACACGATTTGAATTTTACAATTTCGAAATTTGAAGAAATTTATAATTTTGTGATCGAAAAGAAAAAACAAGAACCGCGAAATTGGCTCGAAAAACTCTCGCGAAAATTAAAGAAATAATATGATTCTCAGTGTAGAAATTACTGAAAAATCTTTTGGTAACAAGCAACTTCTTCAGAACGTAAAATTTAGCATTGATGAGGGCGAAAAAGTTGGTTTAATTGGGCGAAATGGAATTGGTAAGTCAACGCTCTTCTCTATTTTGCTTGGCCGTGACCAAGATTTTTCGGGCGAAGTAATTTTTCGAAAAGGCTCAGTTATTGCCAGCACGCAACAGGAATATTCCAGCGTTGGTGAGCAGACCGTGCTTGATTTTATTTTGAATGATTTGCCGGAATACGCTCATCTTTCAAAGTTTTTGCGTGAACTTCCTGAAAAAATGGGCGAAAATATGGAGATGATCGAAAAATACACTGACGCACTAAATCGTTTTCAAGAGAAAAATTTCCACTTTATTGAAGATAAAATTAAAGCCGAACTTCGCGATTTTGGCCTCAGTGGTTTTGAAGATCGTCGAATGAAAACACTTTCGGGCGGTCAGAAACGTTTAGTTGATACGATTAAAATTATCCATTCGAAAGCTGATTTGGCGCTCGTTGATGAGCCAACTAACTTTATGGATTCGCACGCCAAAAATCGTTTTTTGAGTTGGATGAAAAATTCTCATGAAGCGGTTCTCGTTATTACGCACGATCGCGACGTTCTTTCGAAAGTTGATCGAATTATTGAAATTCGTGACGGCAAAACTTATATTTTTAAAGGAAATTATGACGATTATTTGCGAGCGAATATGTTTTCGACTACCAATCAAATTCAAGATTTTGAAAGTGTTCAGCGCCGAATTGCGAATTTGAAAGATAAAGTTCGTGAATATCAACGAATGAAGGAGAAAGCTCGCGATCCGAGCACGATCCAAAGATTTAAGCAGCTCGAAAATAAATCACACGAAGAGCTTGCGAGTCTTGAAGAGATCGAAAAACCAAGTTTTTGGATTGATCAAGCAAATGTTGAAAATCTTGATTTCAAGGCGGCAAAATCTTATCAAAAATTTAAAGCTAAAAACGTTAAAATTGGTATTAAAAATGAAGAAACGCGTTCGGTCCGAAGTCTAGTGCGGGCGGAAAATCTTGCGCTCGGCTATGGTTCGCTTGAAGATGCGCTTGAAAATAAAAATGGTGCAAAAATTCTTTTCGAAAATGTAAATTTTGATTTAAAAGTTGGTGGCATTTTGGAGATTTTTGGTCGAAATGGTGCTGGAAAAACCAGCTTAATTAAAACGATTTTTGGCGCGGAAAACGAAAAAGCGGAGATTTACGACGGCAAGATTTTTCTTGATGAGACCGCGAGAATTGGAATCTACAGCCAAGAAATTGGTTCTGAGTTTTTTGAGATGAATTTAAAAGATGCAATCGAGAAAATCTACCTCGACCAAAATCTTTCTATTTCTGAAGAGAAAATTTACCGAATTTTGCATCAATATCTTTTCTCTACTGAGGATTTCGAGACACCTATTCGTGAACTTTCTGGAGGACAGAAGGCGAGATTTCAACTGATTAAAATGCTTTCAAACGAGCCACAAATTTTGATTTTAGATGAGCCAACTTCGCACTTAGATTTACCGAGTATTGAAGAATTAGAATCGGCACTCAAGAAATACTCTGGTGCGATAATTTTTGTGAGTCATGATGATTATTTTCGAAAAGCGATGAAATCTGGTAGCAAGGATTATCAAATTATAAAAATTGGCGAAAAATGAAAAAAGGAGCTTTATTGCTCCTATAGATTATCGTTGGATTAGATAGACGTCGTGAGTGGCATCCATTGGTCCTTTTTGACCAACGATAACTCCAAAACGTCGGATATCTTCAGCCGTTCTCAACGATAGTTCATTTTGTTCTATCTGTGTTGATCTCGGCTTTGACTCTCTTCCAGTATTACAACCGCTGCCAATACTATGGCGCGAAAGTTGAAAATGCTTGAATATTGCCATAATGTCCACCTCTTTCTATTTTTACCGTTCTTCGGCTCCACCATTCTAACGCTAACTAAAGGTCTTGTCAACACCTTAATTAAATAAAAAACTGTCCAGCTTGCGGACAGTTAAAATATGTTAATTTAGACCTTAAAAACGTTTAATATCAAGTAGCTGAGAAAGCTTAGCGCGATCAAAACCAAGTACAATTTCGCCATCTATATCTGTCACTGGCACGCCACGAAACTCCCCGCCCATTTTTGTGAGTAGTTCGTCTCGGGCAACTGAATCATTTTCGACATCTTTTGCTTCAAATTTAATACCATTGTGTTCAAGCCAGTCTTTTTCGGCCGAGCAAAATCCACACCAGCTTGTTGAATAAACTATAACTTTTTTCTCCATATAAAGATTCTAACACACAAACCTTAAAAAATCATTAAAGGCCGAGATTATTTTTTACTCGTTAAATACCAACCGCCATCAATATCGCGATAAACATTGAGCTCAATTCCTTTGGTAAGCTCTAGATAATCAGCGGCGGCGCAAGCCTCTCTTTCGCTGCCGTAACGTGTTTTATTTTGTTGTGAGGCTTGCATTTGAAATCGTTGGAATTTAACTTTATGTTTATTATTTTTGCGCGGCATTTCGAAAGTCCTTCAAAATTTCACGAACTTCGTCGACTGATTTTGTCTCCATTAATTTTGCGCGTAATTCGCTTGCGCCCGCAAATTCTCGCACGTAAATTTTGAAAAATCGCTTTAATGGCTCAAAACGGCGTTTTTCGAGTTCGCGAGAATATTTTTCAAATAAATCAAGTTGAAGTTCAAGCAAGTCTAGATAGTCGCTTGAATTTCGGGCAATTTCCGGTGGATTTTTTTCAAAACAAAATGGATTTTCAAAAACGCCGCGGCCAATCATAATTCCGTCAATTTCTGGATATTTTTGCCAAAGCTCCAAGCCTTGCTCGCGAGTTTTAATGTCGCCATTAATCTGAATTAGGGTTTCTGGTGCAATTTCATCGCGTAGCGCTAAGATTTCAGGAATTAATTCAAAATGTGCTGCAACTTTGCTCATTTCTTTCTTGGTTCGAAGGTGAATTGTTAGAACTGCAATTTTTTGCTCAAGTAAAAATTTTAGCCAATCCCGCCACTCTTCTACTCGCGAAAAACCAAGCCGCGTTTTAACCGAAATTGGCAAACCGCTAGCTTTCGCGTTTTTGATGATTTCGGCGGCAAGTTCAGGGTTTCTAATTAAATCGCTTCCACCACCACTTTTAATTACGGCCTTATCTGGGCAACCCATATTGATATCGATCGCTTGATAGCCAAGTTCTGGTAGTTTTTCGCACATAAATTTAATGTCATCTGACCGCGAGCCCCAAATTTGAGCAATAATTGGCTGCTCGTCTGACGTGAAAGTTAGTCGTCCGCGTGTGCTATGGGTTCCTTTTGGGCTGGCAAAACTTGATGAGTTCGTGAATTCGGTATAAAAAATGTCTGGTCGTGCTGCTTTCGAAACTACGTGTCGAAAAACTACATCAGTTACAGCTTCCATTGGCGCAAGCGAAAAAAACGGTAGTTTCTTACCGTTTTCCTCGCCTGTGCTGCTGACTATTTTTTGCCAAAAATCGTTTTTCATTATAAAAATTTAAAAATCAGAATTGTGGTGACCTCACGGGGAATCGAACCCCGATTGCAAGGATGAGAACCTTGTGTCCTAACCGTTAGACGATGAGGCCATACAGAAATTTTAACAAATTTTGTTAGTAAAATCAATATTTTTGTAGAAACTATTGACTTTGTGGATTAAAGTTGTATAATATTGAGTGTTGACTAGCTAAAAAAGTAATTTTAATCTAGAGGGAGGTGATCCCGATGTATTAGTTATTTTTAACCCGAGTTTCGCGATTAGTTTAATAAAAATTCGTAAACGTTTTCTTCATTTATTGTAGTTTTAGCGAAGCTCGGGTCAGGGCGCAATTATGCGCTCTTTTTTCTTTTGTCTAAATATGATAAAATACGTTAACGATTAAAACTAAAAATCAAGGAGCAAAATGTTCAAATTTATTTTTAAATACGCTCGAAAATATTGGCTTGAGATAGTAATTATGCTTATTCTGACAATTTTTTCAGCAAAAATTAACTTAGAGTTGCCACAATATACTTCAAAAATTATTTCTGAGGGTGTAGCCATGAAAAATATGGAAGCTATCTATTCTAATGGCTTTATGATGATTGGCTTGTCGCTAATAGCCGGAGGACTTATGCTGGCTAGCATCTTTTTTGCGGCACGTTCCGCTGGTGGAATGGCGCGTGATCTACGACGTGATACTTTTGCTAAGATTGAGAGTTTCTCGATGAGTGAATTTGGTAAATTTCCTGTTTCTAGTTTGCTTACAAGGATTTCAAATGATGCACGACAGTTTCAGCAAACATTTACTATGACTATGCGAATGGGGATTTATGCGCCAATAGTAGGGGCTGGCGCAGTGATTAATGTTTTTTCGATTTCGGCATCTATGAGCTGGATTGTGGCAGCGACAGTTGTCGCGATTATATCTCTAACTGCCGTCATTTCTATTTTTGCCATGCCTAACCTCAGCAAAATTCAAAAATTTATCGATAAAATGAATCTACAGTCACGCCAAACGATTACTGGCCTGAGAGTTATTCGAGCCTATCGCAAAGATAAAATTGAAGAATCTAAATTCGATAAGATCAATGCCGATAGCTTGAGGCTTAATATTTTTATTGATAGAGTTTTTTCGCTAATCTCCCCTTTTATGACGATGATTTCAGGCTTTTCTCTTGTTGCTGTTGCATGGATCGGGTCGTATTTTGTGGCCAATAATACTATCTCGATTGGTGATATTTTTGCTCTAACCCAATATACCGCTCAGGTTACTTTTGCTTTTTCTATGCTTTCAATGATCTTGGTATTTTTGCCGAGAATGTTTGTTTCCTTAAAACGTATTCGTGAAGTTCTTGACACGCAAGTTTCTGTTAAGGACAAAAAACGCACTCAAAGAATTCCAGAGTTTTTCGATATTGAGTTTAAGGATGTTAATTTTAGCTATCCTGATAGTGAAGAAAAAGTCCTTGATGGCATCAACTTTAAGATTAAGCAAGGTCAGACAGTTGCTGTTATCGGTGGAACTGGTTCTGGTAAGAGTACTATAGCAAAACTAATACCACGCTTTTTCGATATTGATAGCGGGGAAATTACTATTGGTGGTGTCAAAATTCAGGATTTTTCACAAAAAGACCTTCATGAAATCATTGGATATGCACCGCAAAAAGCGCAACTTTTCTCTGGGACGATTCGTGAAAATATTGCTTACGGAAAGACCAATATGTCAGATGAACAAATTATTGATGCTCTAAAAATAGCTCAAGCTTGGGATTTTGTTCAAGGACTACCTAATGATTTGGATGAAAAAGTTTCACAAGGCGGGAAAAATTTCTCTGGCGGCCAAAAACAGCGGCTCTCAATTGCGCGTGCGATTGCAACTAATGCGCCAATTCTAATTTTTGACGATAGTTTTAGCGCGCTTGATTATAAAACCGATTCTCTTTTGCGCGCCGAACTAACCAAAAAAACCAAAAATCAAACTAAGTTTATAGTTGCTCAGCGAGTTTCCTCTATTGCTAGCGCCGATCATATTATAGTTCTTGACGATGGTAAAATTTCTGCTCACGGCAAGCATGGCGAATTGCTTAAAACAAGCGACCTTTACCGAGAGATTGCTTCGAGTCAGCTATCTGATGATGAAATCGAAAAACAAAGTAAAGCATTTGAAAGATCAGAATCCGCCAAGAAGAAAGGAGAAAAATAATGGCTCAATCTAAAAAACAAAAAATATCTCTCAAAACAATAATAAGATTATTAAAATATTTTTCAGAGTTTAAGTTGTTGGTGGCTCTGTTCATCTTGTCTGTGTCAGCTGGTGCTATTTTGGCTATTTTTGCGCCGCAAATTATTGGCGATTTAATAAATTTGATAACTAAAAACCCCAAAATGACAGCTGCCGGCCCCAAATTTACTCCGGATTTCAAAAAGATTGGGGAGCTGGGAGCTCTGCTGGTTGCGATATATGGAATTAGTGGAATTTTGGGGTATCTTCAGAATTGGCTAATGGCTAAAATGGCGCAGACTGTTGTATTTAACTTACGCGATAAAACGTCCAAAAAGATATCGAAATTGCCACTTTCATACTTTGATAAGCGTAAAACTGGCGATATAGTATCTGTAATAACTAATGATGTAGAGACGATTAGCAACAATATTGGCGAAACTATAAATCAAGTAACTTATTCACTTATTACGATTGTGGGTGCGATAATTATGATGCTTAGAATCTCTTTTGAACTTAGCTTAGTTACTTTCGCGACCGGTGTAATTTCGGTTGGTCTAATTGGGCTAATTTCAAAATTCAGTCAAGTATATTTTAGCGATTTGCAAAAATTTACAGGAAAATTAAACGGTCACACAGAAGAAATGCTTTCTTCTCACGAAATCTTGAAAGCTTACAATGGTGAGGAAAAATCAATTTCTTCTTTTAACGAAATTAACGAAGAAATGTTTTCTTCAAGCTGGAAGTCTCAGTTTTTCGGTGGATTAATTTATCCCGTTATGGGATTCATAAATAACCTCTCAACTTTAACGATTGCGGTTATCGGTGGTATTCGTGCTGCTAGTGGTCAAATTTCAATTGGTGATATATCAGCATTTATGCAGTATATGAATCGCTTCAATCAGCCTTTATCGCAGATAGCTAATTCTATGACTCAAATACAAACTACATTAGCTGCGAGCGAGCGCGTGTTTAATATTCTTGATGCTGACGAAGAATCTAGTGAAGAGTTTTCAGGCCGTTTTAATAAGGAAATTCGTGGCGAAGTTGAATTTAATAATATTAACTTTTCGTATTCAAAGAATAAGCCGGTTATTTCAAACTTCAATGCCAAAATCAAACCGAATTCAAATGTAGCTATAGTTGGGCCGACTGGCGCTGGAAAGACTACCTTAGTCAATCTATTGATGCGATTTTATGATGTTGATAGTGGCAAAATTAAAATTGACGGTATTGATACATTAAAAGCTTCTCGAGGTGAGGTTCGAAGTTTATTTGGTATGGTTCTTCAAGATACGTGGCTTTTTGATGGGACTATTGAGGAGAATTTAAAATATGGCAAGCCAGATGCCACTCATGAAGAAGTCGTAGAGGCTGCAAAAAAGGCTCATGCCGATCATTTTATTCGCACTTTACCTGATGGTTATAATACTATTATTTCGCAGGATGTTGATAATATTTCGGCTGGTGAAAAACAGCTCCTCACGATTGCGCGGGCTATTTTGGCGGATTCTCCTATGCTGATTCTTGATGAGGCAACCAGCTCTGTTGATACACGAACGGAAGCAGCTATTCAGTCGGCAATGGATAATCTGACTCACGGCCGCACGAGTTTCGTTATTGCACATAGATTATCCACGATCCGTAATGCAGATTTGATTCTTGTTCTTGAAAAAGGTAATATTATTGAACAGGGCACTCATCAAGAATTGCTGGCGCTAGGCGGTAATTACACTAAACTCTACCAGTCGCAATTTGCTGAATAAACTAAATAAAAATCCGCAAATTAGAACTTGTGGATTTTTCATTTACCCGCTTGCTTTTTAGGGCTGAAAAATGTTATACTTTTGTTATGAAAAAGCATAAGTATTATAGCAAACAAGGTTTTACTATTATTGAAGTGGTGCTAGTTTTAGCTATTGCGGGCTTGATATTTTTAATGGTCTTTATTGCTCTGCCCGCCCTTCAGCGTGCTCAAAGAAATCAGAGTTACAAGAATAATGTGGCTTTAGTGGCAGGGGCTATTAATAACTATAAAGCTAATAATCGTGGCAGCCTTCCTCCAACTACTACGCGAGCACATAATGACGGTTATTATCCAAAACGTGGTAATAATGACGCTTTTAAGGAGCACCCAATGTATTCTTATTTTGAGGCGATCAACTTTACGGCTGATGTGGATTCGATAAAAATTTTTAATGAAAATACCGATAATTTTAAGTTTAATAATACTTGGTGGGCAGCTCCGAGCCGTATTATCGTAATGGAAAATATGGCTTGTCCAGAAAATAACACCTTCAGAACGGCAGTTATGCGTCGCTCTCCTGGTAAAATAGCAGTGTTTACATTGCTTGAAAATGGTGATAATCGTCACCCAAGTCAGGCTGATTTTCCGATGTATTGCAATGAAATCTAAATATTTTAAAAGAGCCTCTTCGGGCTCTTTATTTTTTACTTGGCAGAGAATTATATACTTTCTGCCATTTTTCTAGCAGTTTCTCATCCTTAGATCTTAACAATCGCAGGCAGTCCCGATCCCTAATGTGTCTAATCAGGACTGGGCTAGGTTTTAGCATCCTCATCCGATACTCTCCACCCCGAATAAAGTTAAAAGTTATTTCAACCAAACTTTCAAATAGGTTCTGATTGGGGTAAACTTCGCTATAATTAAGCTCAAGTTCCTCAACAATATTCCAGCATCTGCCGATATTGTCGCTATTTCTCCATCTATTAACCCGATTAATTAGATCAATTCGAAGCCTCAGCTCCTGAATGCTCACTAGAGATTTCGCTTCTTGTACGGAATTGGTGTTTTTATACTTTTTCCAGTAAAGAAGCTCATTTAATATATCGATTTTAATCTCCATTGGTAGCATCGAATATTCATCAGTACTACTGAATTTGTATAGCGAGCTTATCAGCTCTTCTTCGCTCTCAATACCTTCAAGAGCGCTGCAATACTCGTGATACATTAAGTTATGTTTGAGGCAATAGTGTCTGAGAGTTTCCTTTTATTGCTTGGACATCCCCGTCAAAAATCTCTTTAACCCTATCAAGTCCTTGTTCATTAGATAGGATTTGATTGTCTCTAAAGTGCTTTCCATTTTTTTCACCATAACTCACTCGTAAATGGAACCGAGTGAGCCTTTCTTATTTTTTGGAAAGCTTTAATGAGCGAGCTAAAAGCTCGTTTTTATTTTAAGCTTTCAACTAATTAGAACCACATCATATTTAGCTCAAAATGTCAAGCAAGTGCATAATGCGGTTGAACTCGACTAAGTTTTATGCTAAAATATTTTCATACGGGCATAGCTCAGTTGGTAGAGCACAGGTCTCCAAAACCTGGTGTCGGGAGTTCGAGTCTCTCTGCCCGTGCCAAAATTATATTTATTTTCCGCAGGTTAGGCGGTTTTTGTTTTGCCCTTGTTTTTTACTTTATTTTAGTATATAGTGGTTATGCTATGGATATTGTTATTGTGGTCTTTGTTAATATTTTGGCGGCTTTCCTTGCTGTTATAGCGTATATATTTGCTGTGTTGCTATTTGCTTTTATGTTAGGTGGATTTCTTATTGCTATTTTAGGATACTTTAGGGTTAAGAGGCTTGAAAATCCTGAAATTTTACAAAATAAGATTAAAAGTCATCGGCGTGTTTTGAATATTTTCACAGGAATATTTTTAACTATAATAGCTGGTGTTGTTATTATTTTAATGATGGGCGGAGGTTTTGGTCTGATTGTCGTGTGGCTCGGTGGTCTTATCGCCACGCCTTTTGCGTATGTGATAATTTATAATTTATCGTTTATTATTTTTGCTAAGATTAAAGACATTCGATTAAAACTCCAAGAATTAGAAATGTTGAAACGTAGCAATAGATTTTGATAACTCTTTTTAAAAGTGTTATAATATTTTTATGTCAATAGTTGACAAAGAATTTGGCGAAATTAAAATTCGCAAAAATAAGCTTGCGCGTAGAGTGAAAATATCTGTTGGTGTGGATGGTTTTCTGCGAGCTTCAATTCCCTATTATTCACCGGAATTTGCGGTTAAGCGGCTAATTAATCATAATCGGGCAGAAATTCGCCAGATGATCTCTCAGCACAATTCTCAAAATATATATCGAGATGGTGATTTGATCGGTAAAACACATACGCTTTTTTTGCGGCATTTTTTAGGGGAAGAAATTAAAGTTTCATTTGATGGTAATCAGATTTTGCTGCAAATCCCAGAGAATTTGTCGTTTGATGATCGGTTGGTTCAAGCGGAAATTCGCAGAATCGTTGTCAAAATTCTTCGCAAGCAGGCCAAGGCTTATTTATCGCGTCGGATTGATTTTTTGGCCGAAAAATATGATTTTAAATTTCAGAGATTGCGTTTTTCGCACACTGGCACGCGTTGGGGATCGTGTTCTTCGAGTGGAACAATTTCACTTAATATTGCGCTGATGAACTTGCCTCACCATTTGATTGATTATGTTATTATTCACGAGCTTTGCCATACTCGCCAAATGAATCATTCACAGAAGTTCTGGGCGGAAGTTGAAAAATACTGTCCGAATTATAAAAAATACGTTCAAGAAATGAAGCAGTTCTCACCCAATATTTAGCATTTCGCTTGCGCTTTTTTGTTGAATGTGATAAAATGGTTAAGTATAAATTAAAACAAAAGGCGGCCGATGAAAATCTTGATGCTCGGATGGGAGCTTCCTCCTTATAACAGTGGTGGTTTAGGTGTAGCGTGTTTTTATATGGCTAAAGCTCTGAGTGAGCAAGGCGCAGATATCGATTTTGTCGTGCCTTATAAAAACAAACATTCTGAAATTAAATTTATGAATGTTATTCACGCGACTGATTATTTATTTGATAAATTTAATGGTTGTGGTGCTTACGATTCGTCTAATTATTATAAAACGCATACTGCCGAAAAAGTTGCACCAGATATTTATTCGCTTCAAAAAGATTACAAGAAGTTTATTGAAAGATTTCTAGCACATAAAGAAAATTGGCCAGATGTAATTCACGCTCATGACTGGCTTACTATGGAAGTTGGGCTAATTGCTAAAAAGATTACTGGCGCACCGTTAATCTCGCATATTCACGCTACCGAATTTGATCGCGCTGGTGGTCAAGCTGGAAATAAGGTCGTTCACGATATTGAATATCGCGGAATTCTCGGAAGTGATAAAGTTTTCGCTGTATCCAAAAATACGCGTCAAGTTATTCTTGAAAAATATAAAATTACGCCAGAGAAAGTTAGTGTGGTTTATAATGCAATTGAGCCAAAAGCTTTTGGTAGTCCTGAAGATTATGACACTCAGACTTATAGATATCTTGAATTTTTAAAGTCTCAAGGTTATACCGTGCTTATGACTTTGACTCGATTCACTGTGCAAAAAGGATTATCTTATTTAATGAAGGCTGTAGCGATGGCGGCACAGAAAAATCCGAAAATCGCCCTACTCTTGGTTGGAGATGGCGAGCAACGCAATGAGCTTATTGCGATGGCTGCGCACTACGGAATTGCTGATAAAATATTTTTTACGGGATTTTTGCGTGGCAAAAAATGGCGCGACTCTTATGGTGTAGCTGACGTCTTTATTATGAGTTCAATTAATGAGCCTTTTGGTTTAACGGCGCTTGAGGCTGCGCATTTTAATAATGCTTTAATTCTATCAAAACAATCTGGCGTGAGCGAGATCCTTAAAAGCATTCTAACTTATGATTTTTGGGATACAGAAAAACTAGCTAGTCATATTTTGGCGGTTTCAACTTCGTCAAAATTACTTCACGATCTTCAGATTGGTGTTAAAAAAGAATACGCACGAATTTCTTGGTCGCAAATCGCTGAGCAAATAATGGATGAATTCATGACCTTAGCGAGGTTAAAAAAGTGAAAAAATCAATAGTCCTATATCTTCATGTTCATCAGCCGTGGCGAGTCAATGACTACTATAATCTTTTTGAAGTTGGTAAAAATTCTAAATATTTTAAAAAAGATCTACCGAACGACATAAATACAAATGGTGCTATTTTTAAAAAAGTTGCTGAAAAATCATACTTGCCAATGAACAATTTGCTAGAAAAACTTTTGGCGCGCTATCCTAAATTTAAATTCTCGCTTTCGATTACAGGAACTTTTATCGACCAAGCTGAAAAATTTGCTCCCGAAGTGCTCGAAAGTTTTAAGCGGCTTATCAAAACTGGTCGTGTGGAGATTGTGGCCGAAACTTATTATCATAGCTTGGCTTTCTTTTTTGATAGCGAAGAATTTGAAACGCAAGTTCGATCCCATATAGCTAAAATTCAAGAAACTTTTGGCGTCACACCGACTGCTTTTAGGAATACTGAACTAGCGTATAACGATGAACTTGCTAAATGGGCCGACAAATTTGGCTTTAAGGCAATTCTGGCAGAAGGTTGGGATTCGGTTTTGCAGTGGCGAACTCCAAATCATGTTTATCGTCCACAGAATACGCAAAATATTCGTTTGCTTCTTAAGAATTATAAACTTAGTGATGACTTGGCTTTTCGTTTTTCGAATCATAGTTGGGAAGAATATCCGCTAACAACTGCAAAATATATTGAATGGCTTAACGCGTCTAGCTATCACGGCGAGATAATTAATTTATTTATGGATTATGAAACTTTTGGCGAGCACCAATGGGCTGAAAGTGGTATTTTTAATTTTTTCGAAAGCTTTGTCGGGGATTGGCTAAAGAATAACCCAAACCATGATTTTGAAACCGTTTCTCAAGCTGCCGAGCGTGAGCCGGTGGCGGAAATTTCCATGCCAAATACTGTTACTTGGGCGGATACAGAACGCGACCTAACGGCTTGGCTGGGCAATTCTATGCAGCAAGAAGCAATGAGACTACTCTACTCGCTTAAATCTCGTATCTATAGTTGCGGAGATGGCTTACTAGCTGAAGATTGGCGTCGTCTTCAGACTAGCGATCACGCTTATTATATGTGCACTAAATTTTGGAATGATGGCGATGTTCATGCTTATTTCTCCTCTTATAAATCGCCTTATGATGCTTTTTTGTGCTATATGGATGCTTTGCGGGATATGGATTATCGATTAAGGGGCGTTAAGGTTCAAGCAGACGACTCGATATCATCTAAAGAGATTTTAGTCGATCCTCAAAAAGATTCGATTGAAGCTAAGAGTATAAATAATAATTCTTCTGATGCCGGAAGTAAAACTTCTCCGCGGAAGAAGCAACGCAAGAAGGCGACTAAATCTATCCCTCGGTCACCTTTTGATTATAGCAATATGAAGAAAAATTGGGATTTTGTAGTAAAACGAGGTAAAAATGGCTAGATCTGTAATTTTAAGTAATGGCAATTTAAATATCGGACTAAACAATCATGCGATGGTTGCTGATTTTTATTTTCCGGATAATGGCTATGAGAATCACACACTTGGAGACGAACTATTGCATCGAATTGGCGTGCGGGTTGATGGTGAATTTTCATGGATAAATGATAGTGATTGGCAGTTTGAATTTAAGTATCTACCCGATGCTTTAATTTCTGAAACGATAGCAGTCAACAATCAGCTCCAAGTCCAAATTGAGTTTCAGGATGCAGTTGCGAGTGGCTGTGATGTATTTTTACGTCAAGTTAAAATAGTTAACTTAGCGTCATCCCATCGCAATTTTCAATTGTTCTTTTATCAAAATTTTGCAATAAATAGTGAAAAGCATTTCGCCGATACTGTTCAGTTTATTCCTGAGCAAAAAAGTATTCTTCATTATCGCGGTAAGCGAGCTTTTGTAGTTTCTGCTGAACGAAAAGACACCGAGAATAATATCTTTCAAAGTTTTTCTCAGCATACGGTTGGACTATTTGGTATCGAAAATAAGCTTGGTTCGTGGGTTGATTGCGAAGATGGAATTTTGAGCGGATCTAATGTTGAGCACGGGCAAACCGACTCGGCTTTAGGATTTGATTTTGGTTTAAGCTCGAATCAAGAAACGATTTTTCAATATACGATTTCATGTGCAGATAATCACGATTTAGCCTTTCAGAATTCAGCTTTGCTGAGCGGTGAAGGTTTTATTAAATATTTTGAAAAAACTCAACGTTATTGGCGTAAATGGCTATCCCCTGCTCTTAAAGTATCGCAAAAACTCCCTGATAAATACCGCGATAAATTCGTTCAATCTGTCATGCTAGTTAAATCTCATATTGCGAGCTCTGGCGCGCCAATTGCTAGCAATGATAGTGAGATGTTGCACCATGCTCGAGACGACTACTCTTATTGTTGGCCGCGAGACGCTCTTTATGCGCTTTGGCCATTGATTCGAATTGGCTATTTCGATGAAGCAGAAAAGTTCTTTGAGTTTTGTCTTGAAGTAAAAAATCCAGCAGGTTTCATGAATCATAAATATCTGCCAAATGGTGAACTTGGTCCTAGCTGGCATCCCTATTCTCAGGGCGGAGATTCGCAAAATCTACCGATTCAAATTGACGAAACTGCTAGTATTATTTTTCTCTATGCACAATTTCACTCTAAATTTCGTAATTATTCGGCATTAGAAAAATTCTACCCAAGTCTAATCAAACCGATGAGTGATTTTTTGGCTAATTTCCTGAATGTTAATAATCTCGTTAAGCCAAACTATGAATTATGGGAGATGGATTTTCTTTCGACAACATATTCGAATGCGATTGTTTTTGCTGCGTTAAATTCCGCCGCGGATCTTGCGCAAGATTTTGGTAAGCCTCAAGATTCTTATCGTTGGCGAGCGGCTGCTGATAAAATTAAGAAAGCGGCAAATCAAGAATTATTTAACACAGATTTAAATTATTTCTATCGTGGAATTTGGCCATCTGGCGAAAAAGACCCGAAAATTGACGTATCTAGTTTTTATGGTGCGTTTATGTTCGGGCTTTTCGATTTTAGTTCATCTGAAATTGAGAGATCTTTCGAATCTCTAAAGAAGTATTTTGAAGCGGAACGAAATATTGGTATTCCGCGTTTCGAGAATGATGTTTATTATCGTTTCTCTGATGATTATAATTCTAATATTTGGATAATTTCAACACTTTGGCAAGCGGAATTTTATCTCGCAAAAGGCGATAAACGACAAGCTGAGCGGATATTAGATTGGGTCGTAGCAAGAAGTTCATCCACAGGAATTTTACCAGAGCAAATCAATCCTCGTAATCTTGAATGGCTTTCTGTCGCTCCATTAACTTGGAGTCAGGCTGAATTTGTTTCGGCACTACTTGACTTAATTTCTCTGGAAGAATAAACCCTATTTCGGAATTAAATTGACCTATTTAGATAAATATGGTATAATCAAGCCATGAATAACTTTCGAAAAACATTTTCAAAATACCTAGAGACTACAAATGAGCGCATAAAATTGCAGAGGTTTTATATTATTCTCGCCGTAATGAGCTTTTGTGTAGCGAGTGTAGTTAGTCTTATCAGTCAGGGATTAGGCCATCTAATTATATTTTTGTCAATTTTAGCATCTGGTCTTTTTCTGGTTAATTCAATTATTTGGGTGATTGGTGTAGCTCTGCTCGAGACCTTTTCGTTGTCTAAAAAATCTTCATCTAAAAAACAAAAATAGTTTCAATTTTTGTATCTCGTATGATATAATTGTACTGTCGCCGCGATAGCTCAGCTGGTAGAGTGCATTCATGGTAAGGATGAGGTCTCGGGTTCAAGCCCCGATCGTGGCTCCATTTTAGTTTTTATTTATTATTTTCTAGAATAATTTCACCTGCTGTCTCGATAATTTAATAAACTTTCGCCTAGCTATTTCGTCAATTATCGGACAAAGATTTTTATTGAAATCATTATAGGAGGATAAAATATATGTTTTTTTATTTGGTATGTAGTATAATACTACTTTTTTCTTAATAGAAATCATCCTGCATACATTAGAAAGAGTCCCGCTACTTACACACTTATTGCCAAATCTTGGGTTTATATAGGTGTCAGTCCAAACTACATAAGCTATGTCCGCTTTTTCTGACATTTTTTTGTCTTTTAGCTCTTGCAGACTCTTTCCTCTTTTACCTCTATCATTGAAATTATATACTTTCCATTGCATGTTAGCACGGTTTCTGGGTTGACTGCCCGAATAATAGACTGAAACTCGCATGTAGTTATGCTCACTTAAATATTTTTGTATTAGATAATCTATGCCATTAGCATCTCCAATGATAACATTATATTTTTTTTCCATTATAATTTTTAGCTGTTTTTTTACTGAATTTGGTAGAGAATTTATGCCTCCTGGAACTCTAGATCCACTAATAAAGATTGTCATAGTCATTTTTTAGCCCTTTTCTTCTAATTTTAGTCACTCCTAAATAGTATATAGATCTTATGTTGCTATTTTGTTTTAGTGTCTTGATGCAAGCTTTTAATGAATTTCCTTGCCCATAAATGTCGTCAACTATTAATATTGATGTCTTCTGCCCATAATATGTAGAGGTAAAATCTCCGTCTTCAAAACCATTCTCAGCATTTTTAGCTTGAATTTTAGAATTTTTATGTAAAATAGAATCACTGTATGGCTTATTTTTTTGTTCTGCGAGTCTTTTAGCTATTTCATAAACATGCTGAAGACTTCTTTTATTATTAAATGGCATTGGAACTACTATCAAGTCATCTCTCCAAATGGGTAGATTATTTGTATTCTGAATAATAATTGGCATAAGCTTGTTTTTTATAATACTAATTTTTTCAGAATCTTGTAGATTCTTATATTTCACATCGTGAATCATTTGACCACATTCAGAATATTTAGTGTCATAGCCCCCGTAATCATTTCTGGACGAGCTAGTGCTATATATACTAACGCAGATCCCCAGAGATAATCCTACGACATCCCTAGTTGGGATCAATTCTTTGCATGTCTTTTTATCCTTAATATGTTTGTGCATTATACGATTTTTCTCCCTAAAAAGTGATAATTTTAAGGCAGACACGGCTTTGTCTATATCATCTAGTTTTTTATTGTGCTGAATTTTTTCTATATCTTCATTAATTATCTCTAATTTTTTTAATTTATATGTTATATCTTTTTTATCTTTATTGCTAGATGTATTGTTTAAAACAATATCTATCTCGTTGACTATTAAATTATTGAAGTCATCAGAATGAGTTTTAGAGTTTTTTAGAAAGATATTCCGTAAGTTTAAAATATATTTAGCTAAAGCATCATATTTTTTCTGATTGAGTGCTTTTTTTACTCTGATACTGGAAGCAGAAAGGATTGCTTTCAATATCTCGTTATCGGAATCGTTAATATTATATTTTCTCATTAAAAATTTCCACTTTTCTGGACTATTATCGGTTTTTATGGTCGAAAATACATTACAATATTCTATCTCTTTTATATATTTATCTATAGTTTCAGCAATTTCTTCAAAATTTTTTGTAAAATTTTGTCCAATTTTATATTTGTTTAATATATCATTTTTTATGCGGCGAAGTGATTCAATATCTTTATTATTTCGTGCCATTTTTATTCTAGAATTATAGCTAATTATAGTTTTAAGGTGTATTCGATCGCCCTGCTTTTTTGGAATTTCACTTACATAGTCCATATCGTTATTATACTATAAAAATCTTAAATTTACATTATCTACATTATTGCATGAGTAATGAATTATTCCCGATAAAATAACTTGATTTTATCTTTTTGTTGTGATAGAATAGTTAAGAATTGTAAATATTAATTTAAGAGAGATTATGGCAAAAAAGAATACGAAACGAAAGATTATCGGATTGGTTAGCGAAGCTACTGGTCAACGATTATACTACACTCGCAAGAATACTCAGAACACTCCTGAAAAGCTTTCTTTGCGAAAATATAACCCAAAGACCCGAAAGCACGAAGTTTTCACCGAGACTAAAAAATCCCTCGGCCGAAACGAAGTTAAGCCACGTAAAGGCTAAAAAAGTTCTCCCACTCGGGAGTTCTTTTTATTTTTTATGTAAAATAAAATCAGCTTTTTGGGCTGATTAGATTTTTTTGATTGATGATTGATCTAAGCGATTTTGGCGAATAACTTTCCGATTGGCTTTAACCTCGTCGAGTTTAGCTTTAATTTCTTGAGCTTTCTCTGTTTCTCCAGCTTTGAGATAGATTGAACCGAGTAATCGTAAGATTTGCGGCCTGTTATCAAGCTCAATAGCTTTTTCTAGAGCTCGAGCGGCAGTTTTATATTCTTTTAAGTTTTCGAGTGCCTTAGCGTAGGCCACGTAGCGCGTAGGCAGGTTATTTTCAAGCTCCAAAGCCTGTTCGAAAGCTAATGCCGCTTTACGATAATCCTGAGTCTCTAGATAAATTAAACCAACGTTATGAAGGCTAGATGGCGAAGATTCAAGGCTTTGCGCGATTTCAAAACATTCAATTGCTTCTTCGAAGTTCTTTTGTCCGGCATAAATTATTCCGAGCCGATTATAGGCGGTGGCATTTCGTTCGTCGAATCGTAGAATTGTTAAAAGAATTTTTTCGGCACGTAGGTATTTTTTATCGATAATTGCTTCTTGAGCTGCTCGCCAAAGTTTATCTAGTTTTGACGAAAGATTATCTGGAAGTTTCGATCTTGCCTGTTCTGGTTTTTTCCAAAGAATATATCCCGCTAAAACGAGAAATAAAATTACAGCGTACATAGTTAAATTATATCACAAAGCATTATCAATTCAAAATTAGGTTAAGTAAATTCAGTCTGATATTTCCATTTTGCTGAATTTTATGATAACAAGCCAATAGTTTTTTCAGTTCTTTTGCGTTTTGTGCGGCTGTTTTCTGATTTGTTGTAGCTCGCAAAATATTCAAGCATTGCTCTATGAAGCTGAGTACTTTTTCTCTGTCTGTCTTGAAGGAACTAGTGATAACTAGCTTGTCGAATTTTGAACTATTTAGCCATTTTTTAGCAATTTCAACTGAGTTAATCTTTTGCTTAAAATACTTACCGTCCGAGGCTAGCTTCTCTAATTCGGCGGGTAAACCGTCTGCCAAAAATATTATTTGGCGAGTTTGTGTTTCGCTTAGCTTGAATTTTTTAAGAATCTTAATAGATTCTAGATGTGAAATTGGTGAAATTTTGATTTTCTGAGCTCGGGATCGAACGGTCAAAAGGAGCGATTCCGCGGAATTTGTTATCAAAATAAAATGCAAATTCTGGCGTGGCTCTTCAAGAAGTTTCAGAAACTTATTTTGAGCTTGTTCATTCATTTTTTCGGCATTATGAAAAATCAAAAACTGTTGAATGTGATTTTTGACGCGCATTTTCTTTTGGAGGTCTTCAATATCTTCGACGTTGATAGTTTCAGTTTTTTGTTTGTCGTGGATGCGCGGAAGGATATCTAATATCTCTGATTCTTTGGGTATGTCTAGCATCTCTTTGGCGAATTCAAAACCGAACCCGCGCGGAATTTCTAAAATTACCGCGTGCGATTTTAAAACAGTGGATTTCAAAAAATCTTCATTCATTGGATTTTATCTTTGAATTCTTTTGGTAGATCTGCGCTAAAGATCTTCCGTTGAGATTCTTTCTCCTCGGTCTTTGGCGGAATTGTAATTTCTAGACTTTCTGCATGAAGGAACATTCGTTCGTTGCTTTCGTCTCTAGTAATATTTTTGTCGTAAATTTTGTCGCCTAAAATTGGATGGCCAATATAATTCATATGTACGCGCAATTGGTGTGTCCGACCGGTCTTAGGTGTGAGCTTCACTAATGAATAACGATTATTTTCACTAATAACCTCGTATTTAGTTTGGGCCGGCTTGCCTTTTGGGCTAACTATAAAAGTGCTCGGCGCAGAATTATTGCGAGCGATTGGTAAATCGATAATTGCCTTTTTAGGATTCAAGGATCCCTTTACTATCGCAAAATAAGTTTTTTTAGTAGTCCGTTCGCTAAATTGTTTTTGAAGTTTTTTGGCTGAGAGATCATTTTTAGCGCCGATAATCACGCCTGAAGTCTCTCGGTCAAGTCGATGGACAATTCCAGTGCGGTTGGTGTCGTTTGCGAAATTTGATCCGTGCATTTTAAAGAAATCGGCCACGGTAAATTCATCGTTCAGAACACCTTTAGAATGAGTTAATACTCCTTGGGGCTTATTAATTACGATTACATTTTCGTCTTCAAAAATAATCGGAAAATTGACCTGTTTGCTAGATTTTTCTGGGATATCAAGACTAATTTCATCTTCTCTAGAAACTAAAATTCTAGGTTTATCTGCGGGGTTATTATTAATTTTAACAAAACCGTTTTTTATGTATTTCTGAATTAATGCTCGTGAAAGCTCTGGATATATTTCTTTTAGCGCCACGTCGAGGCGGAGTTTGCTTGGCACGACATGAAATAGATAAATATCCTTGCCTTCAAAAGGCATCGCGAAACTGGCGAAATCGTCTTGTGGGTTTTCAATAAGTTTGCCTTCGAGCTCTCCATAATTTTGGCGTAATAAATCCAATATATAAAATTCATCATCTTCGGCCGTTCCATCATTGATTACAAAAAATTTATCACCTAAAAATCTAAAACTAAAAATCTCCGAGAATTCGTCGGGCGTACTTTTTTTGAGCTCTTCAATATTGCGCGGCACATGATTATCGCTAGCGATTTTAAATTTTCGGAGTATCTTTAAAATATCGCTTGAATTAAACTTTGCCATTTATTCCTCGCCCTCGAAATAATTGATCTTCATCGCGCTTTTAACTTCCTTCAAAGTCTGCGCGGCAACATTTTTCGCTCGGGCGCTACCTTGGCGTAAAATTTCATAGACAGCTTCTGGATTTTTTGCTAGCTCAGCTCGACGCTCACGGATTGGTTTTAGGACGATATCAAGTTCCTCTATTAGGTATCGCTTAACAGCTACATCACCTAAACCGCCTTGCTGATATTGCTGTTTTAATTCGGTAACCTTCCGTTTGTCTCTTGCGAATACATCCAGATAGGCAAACACTACATTGCCTTCAATTTTGCCGGGGTCTTCAACATGAATATGATCGGGGTCAGTGTACATTTTCATTACCTTATCGCGCATTTCTTCGTAAGTGTCGCTCAAATAAATACCGTTATTGAGGCTTTTACTCATCTTGTCGTTCATACCTGTAATTCCCGGCAAACGACGCTCTAGTCCTTCGCCAGCCAAAATCATTTCTGGCTCAATCAATACATCTTGCTGATATGTTTGATTAAATGAACGGACGATTTCACGAGTTAGTTCGATCATTGGCGCTTGATCTTCGCCAACGGGAACGTGAGTCGCTTTAAAAGCTGTAATATCGGCCGCTTGAGAGATAGGATAAAACACAAATCCGCTTGGGACTCCTTCGCCGAAGTTTTTTTGTTTAATTTCAGTTTTTACGGTCGGATTCCTCTCGAGGCGAGCAATCGAAACGAGATTTGCGTAGAACATTGCAAGCTCGGGTAATTCTGGAATTTGACTCTGGATAAAAATAGTGCTTTTCGTTGGGTCAATTCCAACGGCTAAATAATCGAGCGCAACCTCCAGTATATTTTGACGCACTTTTTCTGGGTTTTTAGCGTTATCGGTGAGCGCCTGAGCGTCTGCGATCATGATAAAAGTTTCGAATTCGCCTGAATTTTGGAGGTCTACTCGATTTTTAAGTGAGCCAACGTAATGACCAAGGTGTAGCCGCCCAGTTGGTCGATCTCCGGTTAGAATATTTTTTTTAGCCATTTTTCTCCTTTATGAATTTATTAATTGATTTATAAACTTCTTTTATCATTGTTTTTGTTGGGTCGTGACTCGCTAGCACTCGTGTAGTCGTGATATTTCGATTTTTTCTACCAAGGTTGCGAATCGTTCGGCCTATTACGACTGGATCAAGCGCGCCGTAGATTATTCTAGTTTGAACTTTAATTTTAGAAAGTGCCGCATAAGTATCTTGCTCGATAATCGCTGTTTGCAGACTTTCCCTTAGATTATCGAAATATTTAGTGTCTTTGATAGGTTTAACTCTCACTAGCCCCATTTTTATTACTAGATTCACAAACTCAAATGCCTTTTCTGGGTTATCGACTATATCCCGGTAACCCTTTTTGAGTAGCTTTTCTTGAGTGATTTGTTTGCTTGGTTCTTCACGATAAATTGGCGGTGAAAGCAGCAAAATTTGATTAACGATTAGCGGATATTTTTTAGCGAATTCTACCGCAATGAGCGATCCCATACTATGTCCGACCAAAAAGATTGGTTTTTTGATAGTTCTGCTATGTAAAATTGTTCTTGCTACCGCCCGAGCTTGTGCAGATAGGGTTTGCGAGCCATGCCACTCGGGAGCTGGGGAGCGTCCATGCCCGATTAAATCAACTACTAAAACATCAAAATCTTCGCTTGCTTGACTGGCGGCATCCTTCCACATTCCGAGGGAGCTCGCAATACCATGTAGAAAAATTATCGTACCTTTTGATTTTTCGTTTGAGCGTAAAATTTGAAAATTTAACAAATACGGAATTTTTAGGTTTTTATGAAGAATTTTGTCTAGCATTTGTGATATTATATCATTTTATAGGTCAAAAATAAACATCGAGAAAAGTAAAATCTCGCCCAGAAATTGAACGAGATTTATTATTTATTCTACGATTTCAACGCCCATTGATCGAGCTGAGCCGGCGATAGTCTTCATTGCGCCTTCGATTGAAACAGCGTTCAAGTGCTCCATTTTAACTTCAGCAATTTCTTGCAATTGAGCTTTTGTAATTTTACCAACTTTGTCGGTTTTTGAATTACCAGCACCCTTTTGAATGCCTGCTCGGTCGCGAATCATGTCGTCGACTGGTTGACCGAGTGATTTCCATGCGAATGTTCGGTCTTCAAAAACTTGAAGGTGAACAATCACGTCTTTGCCCATCATGTCTTTGGTTGCTTCGTTGAATGGATTGATGAAGTCCATCATATTTAGCCCCCACTGACCAAGTGTTGAACCAACTGGAGGACCTGCTGTTGCACGACCAGCTGGAATTCGAAGTTTCAAATTTCCAATAACTTTCTTTGCCATTTTATTCCCTTTTTAATTACTTGATAAACAAGTGCGTAACATAATAATTTTAACAGATTTATTATAGAAAATCAAGAGATTTAACTAGTCGATTAACTTCTTATTGCGCAGCTCGGTTTGCAGTTCGAATGAGTTTATAACCTCCTGCTTGATTGAATTGTAGTTACCATCAATCTGATTTTGGTGAATATAAGCGATGTAGAATAGTAATATTACGGCCACCACTAAAACTGCTATAATGATATTTTGAATAGTTACATACTTTTTATAATATTTGAAAACGACACAGTGCCACTAATTACTTTTCTTAACTTGAAGAGCGTCGAGCTCAACGGGAGTTTCACGCCCAAACATTGAAACCATAACTTTAATCTTACCCTTGATTGGATCAGCTTCGCTAACAGCACCTTCAAACCCTTTGAACGGCCCATCAATAATACTAATAACTTCACCTTCTGCAAAATCCATATCATATTTTGGTTCTTCCGCACCCATTCGTTTACGGATATCGCGCATTTCTTTTTCGCTAACTGGTGTTGGCTGATCGCTTCCTACAAATCCAGTCACTCCAGGGGTGTTACGGACAGCAAACCAAGTTTCTTCGGTTAATCGCATCTCCACTAAGACATAACTTTGAAGAATCTTTCGTTCAACTACCTTACGCTTGCCGTTTTTAACTTCAATTTGTTTTTCTTTTGGGACGAGCGTGTCAAAAATTTTATCCGCCATATCGACACCTTGAATTTTTTGACGCAAACTCTCGGCTACTTTATCTTCATACCCAGCATAAGTTGTTACTGCATACCACTGCCGAGAATCGTCTGCATATCGTTGTTGCTTTGCCATTTTTACTCCTTTACTTACCTAAAATTGTTTTAAACATAAAAGTGAAAAGTCCATCTAAAACCACTACAAAAATTGCAAATGTTATCGAAAATATTAATACTGCAGCAGTCATTTTCCACGTTTCTTTTCGGGTTGGCCAACGAACTAATTTTAACTCTCGCCAAGAATCTATAAAATACCGGTTGATTGGTGCGAAAATTCTAAACGGTGTTAGTATTACCGAAAGCCATTTTGGAAGCGATTTTTTTGCTTTCTTTGGTTTTGCTCCAGCAACTTTGGCCGCGTATTTGCTCATTTCTGGCTTTTTTGAATCTGTAATAACCGCCGTTTTTTCTGATTCTTTTGCCTTGACGCGCCTAATTTTAGTTTCCTTTACCATTCTTCTCCTTTGAAATTATTTCAAAATTAAAAAGCCTATTTGGCTTAATATGTCAAGTATAACATTTTAATTTTAATAAATCAAGAGTAACAAAATTAATCTTTAGCAAAAGGAATCTCAAAAGAAAACTCCGAACCGTGATTTAGGCGACTTTTTAATTCGATTTGCGTGCCGAGCTTGCGAGCTAATTTTGCAGAAATATAAAGGCCGAGGCCAGTTCCGCCAGTTTCACGAGTTCGGTAGTCTTCGCTTCGATAAAATTTTTCAAATATTTTGGCTTGGTCGGTTTTGCTGATTCCGATTCCGGTATCTTTAATCGAGAACCGTGCTTTGTCGCCAGCTCGTTCAATTTTAATTAATACCGAGCCTTCGTGGGTGTATTTGATAGAATTAGTGATGATGTTTTGTAGAAGTTCCTCGATGTAGAGTTTGCTAGTGCGGATTTTTTCAAGATTCGGAGCTACTTTAAGATTAAGCTGAAGGCCTTTTTCTTCAGCGGATTTTTGATATTTAGAAAATAAATCTTCGGCGAGTTTTTTGGGGCAAAAATTCTCGAATTTATCGCCGACGCCGCGCTCTGCGCGTGATAAAGTCGAGAGATCGTTAACCATATTAGCCAAAAACGAAATTTGCTTATAGGTCATATCAACAGTTTTGGCAAGTAGATTTTGTGGCGCATTTTTGGCGATCATCATCTGTAAATTAGAGATAGCGCCTTCGGTGATCGCGACTGGCGTTCGTAGCTCATGGCTAACTACGCTAATAAATTCATCGCGCTCTTCATCGAGTGTTTTTTGCTTAGTGATATCGCGCAAAATTACCGCAAAGCTTTTTTGAGTTTTTTGTTCACCAGTATAAAATCCGCGAATCGATAAAATTTCAATCTCGATTCGTAGCTTGTCACCATTTTGCTCAAAGATCAGGTCATTAACGCTAAAAAACGGTGCGCCTTTTCGAAAAACTTCACGGAAGTTAAATTTATCACCGTTTAGATTTTTTAGTGTAAGAATTTTATTGATATTTTGCCCAAGTAGATTTTTATTAGTATCGAGTAAGCTCATAACAGCAGAATTAAAAAGCTCAATTTCTCCTTTTGGGCTAACACTTAAGATACCGTCAGGTAGACTATTGATAATTGTAAGGATGCGCTCACGCTCGTGGATTTCTTTTTTTTTCGACTCTACAAGAGCTTGATACGTTTTTCTTCTCCAAATTCCAAAAGAAACGAAAGCTATATTTAGAAAAACCAACATTAACACTGTAATTATTTGTTTCCAGATTTCCGAATCATGACTAATGATGATAATCGTAATTTCAGAAATCGCAATCATTGATGCAAGAATTATTTTTAGTGATGTTTCGCGTTCAGGATTTTGCCCACTTTCCATGAAAATATTTTAGCATAAGAGTTTTTAAAAATCAAAAACGCCCAGCGCAGATATCTTGACTAATGTTTACGGTCGAGTGACATAAATCGCAGACGTTCTGGATGGAAGTAAAGCTCGATTGTACCAACAGCCCCTTGACGATGCTTAGCAATAATTAGATCAGTTATATTTTCACGCTCAGTCTCAGGGTTATAATAAGCTTCACGATAAATAAACATTACGATGTCGGCGTCTTGTTCAATAGAACCAGACTCACGTAGATCGGCAAGCTGTGGTCGTTTATCTTCGCGACTTTCGACTTGACGCGAGAGCTGAGAAAGTGCAATTACTGGCACGTTTAATTCGCGGGCAATCAATTTAAGAGAGCGGGAAATTTCGGATACTTCTTGCACGCGATTGCCGGTCTTGGTGGTTGGCTCAAGAAGCTGAAGGTAGTCGATTACGATCAGTCCAAGTTCGCCGTCGTGAGCAAGTCGTCGTGCTTTAGTGCGTAGTTCGAGTGCGGTAATTCCTGGTGTATCATCGATATAGATTGGCGCCTCGGCCATTTCGCCCATAGCGTCAGATAGCTTCGAGAAATCTTCTTCGCTTAAATTTCCAGTTTGAATATTCCAGCTATCAACACCGGCCGCATCGGCTAGCATTCGGTCAATTAATTGCTCCTTGCTCATCTCTAGCGAGAAAAATAGGACAGGTTTTTTTTCGATCGTCGCAACATTATAAGCAAGATTAGTCACGAGTGTGGTTTTACCCATTGCCGGGCGCGCCGCAAGAATGATCAAGTTCGATCGTTGTAGTCCGGCAGTGATATTGTCAAGGTCGCGATAGCCAGTGCGGATTCCACGAAGCTGGCCCTTGTTGCGAAAGAGATCATCTATTCGTTCGAAGCTTTGATCTAAAATATCTTCAATTGAAGTCAAGTCATTTTTTAAGCTAGCATCGGAAACGCCAAAAAGCTCAGCTTCACTTTGTCCGAGTAGTTCCGGAACTGTCAAATCTTCATTAAAAGCTAACTCCGAGATATCCGAGCTAGCTTTAATTAATCGGCGCCGAACAGCAGCTTGAGAGACAATTTCTGCATAAGATTTAGCATGAGCTGCAGTTGGAACGTGGTTAGTTAATTCAGATAGATAACTTGCGCCGCCAACGCCATCTAGTTCATTTTTTTTGCTTAGTTCATCAGTAAGAGTTAATAAATCCACCGGAGAGTGCTTTTCAAAAAGGCGAATGATTCCGCCATAAATTGTAGCATGGCGCTTATCATAAAAATCAATCGGTCTAACAATTTCGGCGACATCAATCAAGACTTCTTCATCTATCAAAATAGCACCGAGTAGGCTTTTTTCGGCATCTATATTTTGCGGTGGAACTTTTCCTGTGTTTTTTTCTGAATTATTCATTAACTTCTACTTCCTCTCCTCCTCCCATTATTTCTAGAACTTTTGCGGTATCTGCGTCAAGCGGAGGTTTAGCACCCGCAACAATTTCAATTTGCCAGCCGCCGCCACCAATTTCGCGCAAGACATCATTAATTGCCTGTATAGCTGTAGGTTTTGTGAGCTGCTTTTTATGAAGTGGTCGTTCAGCGTAGATCATAATTTTTCCGTTGCTCTTTTCATAAGCTCTGCGGGCTAAAATTGTCCCCACCCCCATTTCTTTAGCTTTTATCGCTTGAAGAAAATCATGCCATTTGAAGTCTTTTAGTTCTTTCATGGCTTTGATTTTATCGCTTGAAGGGGTGGTTTTTTCTGAGTTTTCCTGTTTATTGTTCGACACAATTTCAACAGGATTAGTAGTAGATTTTTCAGTTTCGAGTTTAGGCTCTGATTTTTCTTCTTTAGAGGCTATGCTTTCAGTGGAAGGATTTTTTACGGAGTCTTCTTTTTTTATTTCTGTTTTATTTTTTATAGAAAAAGATGAGTCGGTCTTAGTTTGTAAGCTGTTGGTGCTTGAAACGGGAAGATTTTCACCTGGCTCAATTAAAATCGAAATTAATTCTAAATCTAAAAAGTTTGAATTTTTTGCTTTTTGAAGCGGCATGAGTAATTTTACTAAATGTGGACGGTCGCTTAGCACATTCTTAATCTCGCTAATAAGTTGCTCAGTAAAAACTCTCAAATCGACGCCAGAATTGCGGATTATTTCAATCTGATTTAAAATGTTGGCGGTATCTTGGACTTCGTAGGCCATAATTAAGTCCGCAATTTGTTTTTTTGGTGCAAGTCCAAGAATTGTTTCAATTTGACTGGCCGTGATCTCCTCATTCGAAATATTAGAAAGCTGATCAAGCAAACTTATCGAGTCGCGAAAACTTCCACCTCCACGCTCAGCGATAATCTCTAAAGCCTCGGGTGAGATTTTAATATCCTCCTGCTCGGCAATAAAAGCTAGGTGCTTTACAATATCAGCTTTTGAAATATAGTGAAATACGAACTGCTGAGTTCTAGAAATAATAGTTGCTGGGATTTTATGAGCGTCAGTTGTCGCCAAAATAAAGACAGCGTGCTCGGGCGGTTCTTCGAGCGTTTTAAGCAAGGCATTAAAAGCCGCTTTAGACAGCATATGAACTTCGTCGATAATATACACTCGATATTTTGCCGAAAATGGCGCAACTTGAATTTGTTCACGTAAGTTCCGGATCTCGTCAACACCATTATTGCTAGCTGCATCAATTTCGATTATGTCGGGGTGCTGGTCCTCTTCAGAATAAGGCAAATTGTTAATCTGATGAGCTAGAATTCGCGCAATTGAAGTTTTACCGACGCCTCGTGGACCAGTAAAAAGATAAGCATGTGAAATCCTGCCTTTAGCAAGAGACTTTTCAAGAACCTCCGTAATGTGATTCTGTCCGACCACTTCACTGAGATTTTTACTTCGATATTTTCTATAAAACGCCTGACTCATTAAATCCATTTTAGCATTTTTTTAAATTCTACGCAAAAATTAAAAATTAAATAAACACGCTTGGCGCTCAGGCAGTTCTAATTCAATGATTTTGGGAATAATTTTAATTTTATAGCCTGTAAACTTGCGGAGTGGAATTGCAAGGATTTCATGTTGCTGCTCGGCGAGAAGAATATAGCCAACCTGCGCTTTTAGAATTCCGGAGAATATTATTTTATTAGAGTTCTGCTGGCAATCGCTCGCTAAAATTATCTCCCCACTTGGGATTTTTGATTCTAACGAATAGAAATTATCCAAATTTATTGGTTTATTTTGGTCGAATTTAACTTTGAGTCTTTCTTCTATTTTAGCTTTTGATGCAAGTAAAATATTTGATGCGTGATCAAAGTTAAAATCTTGCTCTAATAGTTTAATTTTAGCCGAAGCCTTAACATTCTCGCAGAATTCTGGTATTTTTGAAATTTTCTCTTCGTAACTTCGAGCAACATTTGCACTCGAAAATTCACCTAAAATCAAAGCCGCACGCGCACCCTGCTCTAATAATCGAGCATTTCCTCGACCGGCAAAACTTATTCCAACTTTAACAACTTCATCCGAAAAATAAGCTAGATAAACAAAATGGGGCTGCGAATTTCGCTCTATTTGCTGTTCTGAGATATCCCCGTCGGCCGCATTATAGAACGCTGGATTAAAACCTGTCCGCTTCTGACATTGGGGGCACTGCTCGTACCTTTTGTCGACTTTAGAATTTTCCGGACAAAGAAAATCTTCTCCTGTTTTTAGATTGTGCCAGCCGATGCAGTATCGGTCTCCCAAATCGATTTCCAATGTAATTGGCGTTTCGAACTGCGGAGTGAAAGTAAAAATATCGCTAGTATTCATATCGCCAAGTTTTAATCTTGGTTGATTTTTGCGATCAAAATCTACGCGCATTAAAAGAAAGTCTTTCTCAAAAAGCTGTTCGTTCATCCTTTGATTTTATCATTTTAATTAAGCTTTTTCAAATGGGTATTTATTTCTATCGGTTTTCGAATTCGTCAATCAAATCAGCCTCGAATTGCTTAATTCCCTTCAGATTCTTTGGATATTTATCGGTTTCAAATTCAAAATCAAAGTTCTTAATTCGCGACCAAACAGCCTGAATCAAAAGCTTTAAGTTATTTTCTTTTTCATAATCGAAATAAACTTCGTAATTATAAGTTTCACCAGTTTTATTTGACGGTTCAATAAACTCTATAATGCCCTTTTCGATCTGATAGCCGGCAAATTCTGGCGTGTTTTCAATAAGAATTTTATAGAAATAAAGCTGCTGTTCGTATTTATGAATCTTAGAATTACTTTTATCGATCTTGCCGTTTTTTAGAGGAATTGAGCCAGTCTTATAATCGACTACAACAATTTTTTTGTCTTCACGATCAATTCGAATTAAGTCAATTTTTCCAGTCAAAAGCGCATCACCAATCACAACGCCAGCGCTTGAAAAATTCTTTTCAGCGATATTACCAGCTTTAAATTCATTCAATCGATCATCAAAAAAGTCACTAAATATTCTATCGAATCGTTCAGTAATATCTGTCCGATCTTTATCTGAGATTGGATATTTGGAAATTCTCTCAATAAAACGACCGCGAAGAGTTTCGAAACTTGGCATTTCACCTTTATTAATTTTATCTTGAATATAATTAAACCCGTCATGAACAAGCGTACCAAGAGTTGCCGATGCGCCATAGGCTTCAGGAAAACATAAAATATTATTTTCGTAAAAAGCTTGCGGTCCGCTATACTCGATATCGATAAATGAATTTAGATTAGTAGGACTCATTTTAAAATTCTGAATCCGTGGAAGCAAAAGATTGCGCATTGATTCATTTTTTACCGCATAAAAATCATGCCAATTAAGCTCTAAATCTGAAACCTCCAGAGATTCTTTTTTGTTGTGTGATATATTTTGCCATTTCTCGGGTAGAATTTTTGATTTTAGAATTTTATCTTCTTCACGCTCGTCCAGAAAAGCAAGCGATTTTGTATTTTTACCACTAAAATCACTAGTGTAATTTGTGAGATAGAGGTGAGTTTTGGCGCGAGTCATCGCCACGAAAAGCAGCCGCTTGCGCGTGTCTTCACCTTCATCTTGAATATTGGTAAACTTCAAGTTAATTGGCATTGAGATCGTTTTAGAACCGCCGCTTGACCTATTCCAGACTTCTTGGTTTAGTGAAAGCAAAAATACATAATCAAACTCTAGACCTTTTGCCACAAACGGCGTCATTAGTTGGACAGCATTTTCGCTCGAAGAATGTGGATTTGTGTTTACAATTTTTAGATCAGCTTTATTATAAGCGTCAGCAAATTTAATAAGCACACTCAAATCATTATTCCGCTCTTTTGAAAATTCTCGCAAATGATCCCGCAAGACTGTCAAATTAGAAATTACATCAAAAAATTCTTCGTCGGATTTATTTGACAGATAATCACGAATTGGAGATTTTAAGATCTCTTGATCATCGTTATCTTTTGCCTCAAAAATTGCTCGCGAGCCTAAAATATAATCAAACATTTCCTCGAAGGAGTTGCTATATGAAAGTTCTGCCAGAGCCACCAGAATTTCTCCTAGCCTTTGAATAGCCAAACGATCGCTCTCCAAGATCGCTTCTATCCAAAATTCTCGTTTATCTTTTGCCAACCAACTCATTTTCCAAGCTTCGACTGTCGGTACTTCCCAAAAATCAAAGCTAAGAATCTCAGGGAATAGTTCGGCCATTTGCGTTTCATCTTTATCACGAATTGCCAAAACCAATTTCGATATTTTAATTAATTGCGAAACGGCTTTATCTTCTAGAATGTTTTCACGTTTTTCATATTTAACTGGCACGTTTTGATTTTTTAGATACGGCGAAAAAGCTTGCAAAATTTTATGCTTCGGCGCAATTACCGCAATTTCATTAGCAGGAATACCACTGTTGATTAGTTTTGAAATTTCTTCAGCAACCCAAGAAAATTCAGCGATTTGACTCCGAAAATTAGTTCGATCAATTTTAATTTCTTCACCAGCGAAGTCTTTTTCAGCTGAAATATCTTTTTCTATCGCGATCGGGAGATTTTTGGTTAGCCTCCCAGAAATCGTATTGGCTACATTTTTTGAAGAACTCAAAATATCACCGTGCGAGCGATAATTTTTAGTCAAATTAATAACTTTTGCATTTCCACCAAAACGATTATAAAAATCGATCATATTAGACTTGCTTGCGCCCTGAAAAGCCATAATTGCTTGATCATCATCACCCACCGCCAGAACATTCGGCTTGCCCTCGAAAACAGGATTATCGGTAAGGAGTTCGATAATTCTCGCTTGGGCATCGTTCGTATCCTGGTATTCATCAAGGAGAAGATATTGGTATTTTTCCTGCAACGTAAAACGGAGATCATCATTTTTCTCAACCGTATCGATAACTTCCAAAATCATATCATCAAAGTCATAGAGGCCTTGAGATTTCATTTCAGCGTTAAAGCTTTCATAAAAATCAGCAAATTCAAGCAGTTTTTTATTTTTATAAACATCAGTTACCTGAAAATTATCGTCACCGTCTTTCTCTTTTAGAAAGCTATTTCTCCAGCTGGTCAGCGAATTTGACTTTCCAGTTTCTTCACCCTCCAAAAACGCTTCGTTTAGTTTTTCAAGATAAAAAACAAGATTACTTTTGAATTTTGTTCCAATTAGCTGATTCGAAATTGAACTCTCCAGCGCTCTGCGAACTGCAGAATAAAATGGCTCAACTTTCGTAAAACTCGACCCAGAAACCCGCAAACCTTTGATTTTCTGATGAAATGAGTCCTGCTCGGCGATATTGGCTTGAGCAATATGTTTTAATTCGGCTGGCGTAATCAACGCTCTTTTCATTTCAGAAATCACTTTTGCAAAATTCTTCAACTCCACATATTTTATCCCAGAATTTGGTGGTAGCTTTTCTTTTACGAATTCTAAAATTTCAAGTTTCTTTAAATCATCGGCTTGGTTTTCGAGATTTTTATCAAGAAAAAATTCGCGGTAATTTTGGATAATTTCATTCGCGAAACCATGATAGGTAAAAATACCAACTTTATAAGATTCAGCCCCAATCAGTGTCGAAAGTCGCTCGCGCATATTTTGAGCGCCAGCATCGGTAAAGGTCATTGCTAAAATATTATCCGCTGAAGTATCAGTCTGACGCAAAATATTAGCAATACGCGTTGAGAGCAACTGTGTTTTACCTGTCCCTGGACCAGCAATCACCAAAACCGGCCCGTCAATCGTATCCACCGCACTGCGCTGTTCGCCGTTCAGCATTTTATAGTTTTTTTCAAAGGTTTTATCGAAGTCGTTCATAATATATATTCTAGCATTTTTTGAAGTGAATTTCGAGATAAATAAAAAAGGATTCAAGACAACCCAAATCCCTAGGTTCTTCTACTATCTTATAAGAACAGAATAACGACCTTAATTATTTATATCACAATACCACCACCCAAGCAAATATTACCGTCGTAAATCACTGTGCTTTGCCCAGTAGTAATGGCGCGCTGTTCATTTTCTAGCTGTAGGCGCGCGATATCTTCATCGAAAAATATCTTTGCCTTAATAAGTGGAGCTCGATGGCGAACGCGAATCTGTATAGAAGCGCCATCTTTCGGCGCAGAATTGATCCAGTGAAGTGCGCTAATCTTAATTTCTTTCGTCCATAGCTCATTTGTGTTTAAATCTGTCGTCACAAAAACCTCGTTAGTTTCCATATTTTTGCCGCAAACATAAAACGGCAAACCACCTCCAATATTCAGTCCATGACGCTGACCAAGTGTATAAAAAATCGCACCATCATGCCAACCTAAGACTTCTCCAGTTTTTTTATTTATAATCTTACCTGGTTTCTGTTCAGGGATAAACTGTTTTAAAAAGTCACGAATGCCAATTTTACCAACAAAGCAAATTCCTTGCGAATCTTTTTTTCGCGCTGTAAAAAGCCCACGCACTTTTGCCATTTCGCGAACTTCTGGTTTGGTAAATTCGCCCAATGGAAGTAAAGTTCGCCCCAATGCCTCACCTCGCACGCGATACAAAAAATAAGTCTGGTCTTTATTATCGTCCTTAGCTCGGAGAAGCTTGCCAGTTCCGCTGTTCGAAAAATCAAAATCATCATCAAGTTCTTTCTGGATCGTAAATTTATTCCTAACCCCCGCATAATGCCCAGTTGCGATTAAATCAGCACCGTCTTCTAATGCAGCCTCTAGAAATAATTTAAATTTAACCTCTTGATTACACATAATATCAGGGTTTGGTGTTCGACCTGACATATATTCATCAATCATATACTGAACAACTTTTTCCCGGTATTCTTTTTCGAAATCAAATACCTTAAAATCAATCCCAAGTTGCACCGCGACCCGTTTAGCGTCGGCTAAATCTTCTGCCCACGGACATTTCATTCCGGGCAGATCTTGCGACCAGTTCTTCATATATACACCCACAACTTGATAGCCCTGCTCTTTCAAAAGTGCCGCCGTCAAAGATGAATCAACGCCACCACTCATACCAACATAAACTTTAATTTTTGAATTATCCATTTAAATTCGATGCTCCTATATAAAATCTACAAATTCCAACTAGCTCACTTAAAGCAAGATACCATCCTCTTGTATTAGTCCACCATAAATCGTTCCATTCAGAATCATTATCCGCAGGCGCAGAAAATACTCTAACGTCTGTATTCAAAAAAGCTTTCTTAAACTCTAAAGCAGCGCGCGTTGAATGATATGGACTAGTAACTAGAATAATACTTTTATATTTTCTATCTTTAACGATGTTAGATACATTCTTGGCGTTTTCGTTAGTGTTTCTAGCCTGTTCTTCAATTAAAATATCGCTAATCGAAACTCCGGATCTACGAGCCTGCTTTGCCATTTGAGAGGCATCGCTGATTGCCGAAGGATCAGAATTAGCCCCCGAAAAGATTAATTTCTTACCATAACCCTGCTTAAAAAGTTCGATAGCTCTAGTAGTTCGCGCGGAGGTATTACCACCAGAAATCGCAACTATTGCGTCACACGAACTAGGCGTCCCGCCTTTTTCACAAAAAATAGAATAGTCTTTTTGAGCTATAATTATCCTAGTAGTTGAAAAAATAAAAATCGCCACAATTAAACCAAAAATTAAGACTGCTTTTAAAAATCCGCTCATCGCGTGCTAACCCTTTCTATCTCGTTACGAATTAGCTCACATAAAATACTAGCTGCCGCTTGGGAGTTTTCTTCATTAGAAAGCGCGCCAAGCGAAATCCTTAGGCTACCATCGGCTTCTTCTGGTGACAAGCCCATCGCCGTCAAAGTTTGAGATCGGGTACCTTTATTCGCAGCGCAAGCCGAGCCCGTCGCTACTAGAACACCTCTTGTTTCGGCCGCAAAAATAATTCTTTCGGCGTCAACTCCAGGAAAAGATACAGAAATATGGCTCGCTAGCTGCTTTTTAGGGTTCCCTACAAAAAAGAATTCCTCACCTTCTTTGAAATTATCGCGAAAAATACCTTCAAAAATCGCTTTTAGCCTACGCAGTCTTTCAACTTCTTTTTTGCGATGTTTTTCTGCTAATTGAATTGCCTTAGCAAACCCTATCACGTTAGCAACATTTTCAGTTCCACTCCGCAACCCTCTTTCTTGTCCGCCGCCAACGATTTGCGCTTCAAATATAATTTCTCGACTCGCCCAAAGTAGTCCTGTCTGCTTTGGGCCATAGATTTTTCCAGCATTAAGAGTCAACATATCCACTCCTAATCGTGAAACTGAAATATCTAATTGCCCGACACCTTGACTAGCATCAGAATGAAGAAAAATTGGAAGGCTCTCGCCATTTTGAAGCCGCCTAGCGCGTTCCTCGCGGATAATCTCAGCAATCTTTGCGACAGGTTGAATTACCCCTGTTTCATTGTTAGCCAACATCACACTTACAAGTTTAGTCTTCGGTGAGATTTTAGAACGTAAATCATCTAGATCTATAACGCCATCTTTTTTAATTTTAATAAATTTCCTAACACCATATTTGTCTGCCGAATTCAACACGGCATGATGCTCAAATGCGCCAATTAAAATTTCATCAACCGATTCGCGCGAGCTAACCGAAAACGCTAAGTTAATGCTTTCGGTAGCTCCAGCGGTCATAATCAACTCATCGCCTTTTGCGCCAATACATCTCGCAATTTCACTTTTGGCATTTTCATAATCGTGTCGAACATCTAGAGCCTGAACATAAGGTGCGCTTGGATTATAAAATTTCTCACTAAAATATGGCAACATCGCCTTCATAACTTTTTCACTAACAGGAGTTGTAGCAGCATGATCAAGATATATAATTTCTTCTTTCATTATTTATATCTTATCACATTTAGCCTAAAAAATAAATTAGCAGAATAAGCCGTCTAAAACAAAACAACCACCTGTAAGAGTGATTGTTTTGAATAGTATCGACGAATCGAATCTTGCTTAGCGCTTTGAAAATTGTTCGCGTTTACGAGCAGAACGAAGACCATATTTCTTGCGTTCTTTTTCGCGTGGATCGCGTTTTAGAAGCTCAGCTTTTTTAAGCACTGGTCGTAAGTCGGCATGAGCCAGAGTAAGGGCTTTTGAGATAGCAAGTTTGATTGCATCAACTTGCCCTGCTAGACCACCACCATTTACTTTAATAGTAATATCATACTCTTTTTGCTTACCAACAAGCGCAAGTGGATCAGTTACTTCGGCGAGTAAAGTTTTATTTCCGTCGAAATAATCTGCCGCGTCCTTATCGTTAATAGTTAGCTTTCCTTTACCGGAGAAAAGGCGAGCGCGAGCTGTTGCAGCCTTGCGTCGGCCAAGTCCGTAAAAATATTTAGATTCAGCCATAATTATTTAACCTCAACTTTCTGTGGTTTTTGTGCGTTATGAGCATGTTCTGCTCCAGCATAAACCTTAAGTCGACTCATACGGTCGGCATGAAGTTTATTTTTAGGAAGCATTCCAGCTACTGCTTTTTCAATTATCATAGTAGCATTTTTCTCGCGGAGTTCTTTAAGAGAAGCTTCTTTTAGACCTCCCGGAAAACCACTGTGACTATAATACATTTTGTCTTCTTCTTTATTACCAGTAACCTTAACTTGATCAGCGTTAATAACTACAACGTAATCACCACCGTCTGTATGCGGCGTGTAAGTTGGCTTATTCTTACCTGTTAAGAAAGTAGCAATCTTAGCACTGAGGCGACCAAGAGTAGTTGCTTCAGCCGCGTCAATTAGAATCCACTGACGATTTACTTCAGTTGGCTTTTGCGAATAAGTTTTTGCATTAACAGCCATTTACTTATCCTCGCTTTCATGATTATTTGCTTGATTAATTTCGTCTACAAACTCAATAGTCGCCATTTGTGCTGCATCACCGCGACGAATTCGAGTTCGTTCAACGCGTAAATGACCACTATTGCGTCCTGTAAGTTGTGGCGCAATTTTATCAACTAATTTATTAGCAGCTTCAATATTACCTAACTTAGCCATAACCTGACGACGGTTATGCAAGTCACCTTTTTTAGCTTTGGTGATAAGCTTTTCTGTATAGCGCAGAACCTCTTTGGCTTTTGGCAAAGTTGTTTCAATTTTGCCATGAATGACTAACGAAGTTGCCAAGCCTTTAAGGAGTGCGCGGCGTTGGTCGCGTTCACGACCAAATTTTCGCCCTTTATATCCATGTCGGTGCATATTATAAATCT